>Ga0268299_1000882_pt1 | contig 72380 bp, 65 predicted proteins | sample NOBtaG_FD_193484 | JGI IMG/M metagenome (GOLD analysis project Ga0268299, IMG submission 193484) | Activated sludge microbial communities from bioreactor in Nijmegen, Gelderland, Netherland - NOB reactor | ecosystem: Engineered > Bioreactor > Aerobic > Activated sludge | place: Netherlands... | reverse complement strand
CGCTGTACCCCCAGTGGGGGACGGAGCCCAACGGGTTTTACATTCCGCCTCGGCATTCGCCGCGTGGCTATGCCCGCCAGATGTTTGGGCCGGGCGTGGACAATGCGATTGAAAAGTACCTGGTGCCGAGCCGCGAGCTGTTAGCGGTGCTCCAGCTCTGGAGGGCCAGCCAGCAGATCGTGTTCCGCTACGATGTGATTCCTGGGCCGAAAGTGTTTGAGACCCAGATCCACGGAAAGCGATTTGAGATGTATAACGACACGGTCCTGGGCTTCAATAAGTCCGGGAAGGAAGTGGCCCGGATTCAAGTGGAAGAGCCGATCTACATCCGGCCGGCCGAACGGGTGACCTGGTTGTAAGTCAGGAAGCACCAGAGAGGTAGGAAGAGGGGTGGGGTTCCGAAGAAGGGCTCCACCCCTTTTGCTTTTTGAGGACTCTCTTCTGCCGACAAAATTGATGAAACGCAATCCTATCAAATGAAATGACTGGTCCACCTCACTCATACGGCCATCTCACCGTTAGAAGTAGAGCCTGATTCCCCTTGCGGGATCAGTCTTTCGACTCAGCCTTCCCTGAATCTTCTGCACACTTGACGACATGCAGGACCTCCAGTAAAGTTTTTTTAGATCATCATCGTGCCTTCCACTCGCGGAGTGACTTCAGCGTGACAGTCGACCAGCAGGAGACGATCCCATTTGCGGCTCAACCTATTCCCTTCAAACAATTCCTTGCGACGGGTCAGCTTCCCGATGGATATCTAACCAGCGAGTACATCGCCCAGCAATTCGTTGAACGATTGGTTCACTATATTCTGAGTGTTCCATCCGGAAGCTATACCATGGGTGAACTCAGTCAACTTCTCGAGCAGCTCGATCCTCGTGCACAGGTGTTCTTTTTTAAAAAGCTGAAGGAGACCAGCCCGGAGTGCCTCAAGGATTTTGCGCCTCTCTATTATGGTTTCATGAACGAATTTGAATCCCTACTCTTCACCTAGACATAAAACCAGTCAGCTACTTCCGCATCCGAACCCTCACACGACGCGAACATTTTGATAGACGCGTGTCGTGCCTCACAAAGTCTCTTCACCCACCTAGGCAGGAAGCATAGCTGTCAAGCCGTGAGGCTCCACCTCCCGTTCGTGGTGAACTCTTCACTAAACTCATGGCAGGCCGGTTTAACCCCATGAGCAAAACCGGTTAAAGGCATGTACCCTTCGACAAGTTCAAGGCAACCGGACACGAATCCTATTGGCTCGCACACTTCCCACTATCTAGGTCCTTCCCAAGGTAGGAGTGTCCGCACGAGCCGGTTCCAAACTCATCATGGTCATCGCTCTGCTCATGGTGAAAAGACCTCCTGATGCCAGGGAAAACAGCCACAACTATAGAGGAATGAACCGGAAGCACGCTTAAAAGAGTTGCAATAGATGCGAGCAGGAGAAAAATTCTCCTTGTTGTCCTCCTAATCTGATGTATAATCACACTTCATCTACTGGAAAAGGAGTGTTATGAATCCATCCCTACAACGTGCGGTCACCAGTTTTTATAACCTGATCTACGAAGCACAAACCTTTGCCACTGCGATGGCACGGATCGATACGGCGGAACAGGAACACTACGCGGGACGCATTGAGGGTCTCAATTGGGTCCTTGATCGTTGTCAAGAACTTGAAGAGATGGATGCGAACCTCACGCCATCCTCCCTGCAGCGCATTTTGGGTGAAGTGAAGTCCGACCTGGAACATGAATTATCAGTTCAAAGGCGGGAAAAAGGCCGCCGGGCTGATGGGCGTGAAGAGGCTCTCAATTTTGTCGCAGACTACCTTTCGAGCCTGATTACTGCGACTGAGATCGAGTCCGCTAAAACTCCTGCCTAAGCATACGCTCCTTCTGAACGGGGCATGCATCAGCCAGCGATGTTGACTGGGGGCCCCGTTAAACTCTTCACTCTGTTTCTGGTACCTTGTCGAGGCGTCCTCTTCAAGCGATCCGGCCATGGCGGGAATGAACCCGTAATGACTTGACCCTGCCACAGGGATCTCAATAGAATGAACTATGTTTCAAACGCCACGTAAACCAGGGATGCCCTGGGTCCCCGGTCGTCCTCCGGCTCAACGAAGTCGGCCTCGTTCCTCACCGGCAGGCCAGCAGGATCAGTTTGGGTCCTTGAATGCATCGCTCCTCTATTGTCCCCGGTGTCGAGTGGCCACACCAACCAGAGAGCGCCTGCTTCTCGTCCTTCCCACCGGAAATCTCTACGAATATCTCTGTGCGCAATGTGGGACCTCCACCGGGTCAAAGACCGAGAACCCTGAAAAACCCGTTCACATTGTCGCTCCATAATCTCGGCACCCTGAACAAGCTTCGCGTCACAAAGCGAGTAGCCGCAGGTTTACGGAACTTGGTCATGTGCAAGAGTCGACTCGTAGACAGCTGAGGACCCGAGAGCCCAAGTCTTCGCATAACATTGGATTTCTGGGTGGATGGGAGCAGCTCTGAACATCAAACCGCAGGAAAGGACCGACGTTCACCGGTCGCACATGAGGGGGTGTTGTCGGTATCGTGACGATCGGGCAGAGTCTGAATCCGGAAGGCACAATTCCAATGGGGTGACCGTCACTGAATCTGCGTCAGGGGGATTCCCTCTTCAATCAGCATCACTGGAATATTGTCTCGGATGGGGTATAGGAGCGTTCCGTCCTCACGGACTAGCCCCGCCTCAAACGGTTCGGTGACTGGTCGGTTGCCCTTGTTTTTCAATCCACCTCGAGTGACTGAGATATTTAACGCGATGATGACGGCGTCTTCTGCGACCGTCACTTTTTGTTTTGTCTCGGGGCAACAGAGGATCGCCAGCAGATCCGGCTTAATATTCATGAAGTCTATCCTCCCCACGGTTGTCACATGTATTCTTCTCCATCATGCCACCAAGTACGATGAAGTCTCAAGACCTCTCCCGCAATGGCAAACTCTGCTACACTACCAACAATCGGTGGCTAGGAACGGAATATGGTGAAAGCCTTCTGGAAAACTTGTGTGGCTGGGCTCATCCTCATTGTGCCGGCCTGGGCCACACTGCTGATCCTCTCGACCCTCTTCACCGCTCTTGATAGTGTGGTGGGCCGATATCTGGTCTATCCTGTTCCTGGTCTGGGCCTGCTGCTCTTGGTGCTCCTGCTCATTCTCGTCGGAGTCATCGGTGATCATATGATTGCTCGTGGCTTGTTCGAGAGGGTGGAGCGGCGGATTGAACAGATTCCGCTGGTACAAAGTATTTACCTCACCTTAAAAGGCATGACTGACTTGGTCAATTTTCGTTCCCGCTTCGGCCAGAGTCGGGTAGTCGCCTTTCCATTTCCTCGGGATGGATGTTGGGCTTTAGGATTTGTCATGGGTACCGCCCCGCCGACTCTTCAGGTGGACCGGTCCCATACACTTGTGATGGTGTTTGTTCCAACGGCTATTCATCCATTTACCGGATACTTGGCCTTCATTCCGGAACCTGCGCTTAAACCGATTAATCTACCATTCGAGGAGGCCATGAAGATGGAATTCTCGGCAGGATTTTACAGGCCACGGGCTGGATGGCTTACGACGTCTCCCCCAGCTTTACCATAAGCGATGAATCCAGACTTGTTCGTCATTAGGCCAGCCACGGTGCATGATGTGCAGGCGATCCTCGAGTTCAATGCAGCGATGGCACTCGAAACCGAACAGCGCCGGTTGGATCTTGATCGGCTCCGAAAAGGCACCCTCGCACTGTTGACACAACCTCAGCATGGTTTTTACATCGTGGCAGAAACTTCGGTCGGGACAATCCGGACTGCTATCGGCCAACTCATGATCACATTTGAATGGAGTGATTGGCGGAACGGAGTCTTTTGGTGGGTGCAAAGCGTCTATGTGAAGCCGGAGTGGCGCCGCCGTGGAGTGTATCGAGCGATGCATGAGCACATTGCCGCGCGAGCCAAGAGGGATTCACAAGTTTGTGGAATACGTCTCTACGTTGAACATCAGAATCACGATGCCCAAACCGTCTATCGACGTGTGGGACTCAGTCCCTCTGTTTATACTGTCTACGAACAGGATTTCATACTGGGCCCTCAGCGACCGAATCCCTGAAAGGAGTACTCGACATGAGAATTGCTCGATCCATCTATGCGCTTCTGGTCATCACCCTGCTCATACAAGGGTGTGCGTTCAGCAGGGGGACGCTAGGAGACGACATTAAATCGGACACCGTCGCAGCGCTTCAAAAAGGAATCACCACGAAAGATGAGGTCCTTCGCCTCCTGGGCGCTCCAGATAGGCTGTTACCACTGAATGGTCGAGACGTCTTTCAGTACTACCGATACGATGCCAAGGCGGGGAGCCTCCTATTGATCATCCTCAATTTCTCACGTCTTTCCGTTAAAAGTGATGATCTCTTCGTCATCCTCAACCGTGATGGGATCGTCGAAGACGTGATCGCATCGAAACGCACCGACGCGTTGGCCTTCCGATTCTGGCCGTTTGGGGAATGATATGACACAGGTGATCCGTAGAATAGCCCCGATTGTGCTGGGAGTACTGATTTGTCTCTCCTCGCTGGGTTGTAACGTCATCCGCGTCTCGCTCAATACCTCCCTTGCTCCGGAGGATGTGGCTTTCATCGTTCCTGGAAAAACGACCTTGTCCGAAGTGGTTGCTAACCTGGGGGCGCCCGATTCCATCGTCGATTCTGATTCGGGGGTGGTCGCCACCTACCGATTCCTCGACCTGAAATACTCACGGATTAATTTTGGTTGGTTGGCAAAACCCTGGACACCGGTGGATCCCGATCTTATTTTTTCCCGCACGGGACTCGGGGTTGATGCCTTTGAGGTCCTGTGTGACGGGCAGTGGGTCGTTCGCCAGAAGGAGTTTCTTCGGCATCTCATCAGGCCGCCCTTCTATCCCTATCCGTTCCAGCGGTCAGGACGATCCGCCCCCGATGAATTACTACTTGGCACTGGCCCAGGTCGACCCGCTATAATGGCAAGCCATGAGTCAAGGAACGACAGATCCCGCTCTGTGGCCGACGAATGACAACCCGTCTGCTTCCTATATCCCAGCCGATAAAGACACCGAGTTTCTTCAACGGGATGAGTTGCGTCCTATTCGAATCGGCCTGGAACTCCTGAAGCCCGAACTCATCCAAAAAGAAGAACGGATCGAGTCCACCATCGTCGTCTTCGGAAGTGCCAGGTTGCACGAGCCGGCGGTTGCGACCAAGGCACTGCGGCAAGCAGAAGAGAAAGCCGCTCAGGCTCCGACTGATCAGGCGCTCCAACAACCACTGGCTATCGCGAGACGCCGGCTCGAGCTCGCCAAATATTATGAGGTGGCCAGAGAATTCAGCCGCTTGGTCTCGTCGACCTGTCAAGTCGATGGCCGCTGTGACTATGTGGTAGTGACGGGCGGTGGTCCCGGCATTATGGAAGCCGCCAACCGTGGGGCGGCAGATGTGAATGCCAAGTCGATTGGCCTCAACATTACGCTGCCGCACGAACAGTACCCAAATCCCTATATCACCCCTCGACTCAATTTTCAGTTCCGCTATTTCGCCATCAGAAAAATGCACTTCCTCATCCGGGCCAAGGCACTCGTCGCATTTCCCGGAGGATTCGGCACCATCGATGAACTGTTTGAGACACTGACCCTGCTCCAAACGGGTAAGACGGACAAGGTCACCGTAATCCTCGTCGGGCGAGACTTCTGGGAGAGATTGATTAACTGGCACCTGCTTGTGGAGTACGGACTGATCTCACAGACGGACCTAGATCTCTTTCACTATGCGGAAACGGCTCAGGAAGCCTGGGACTTGATCGCACGCCACAATGGAGTACCCACCACATGAAACTCTCATTCTACGGCGCAGCTCGTTCAGTAACGGGGAGTCGCCATCTGCTGGAAGCTCCGGGCTTCCGGCTCCTGTTCGATTGTGGAATGTTTCAAGGCAGCCGTCAGGAGGCATTCCGGAGGAATCAGGATTTGGGGTTTGACCCGAAGTCGATCGGAGCTGTTCTACTCTCGCATGCGCATATCGACCACTCAGGCGCCTTGCCGGTGCTTCCGGGACAAGGGTTTTCGGGAAAAGTGTATTTGACCCGAGCCTCGGCGGACTTGGCCGGCATTATGCTCGAAGATTCGGCTCGTGTGCAGAAATACGACTGTCGGTACGTCAACAAACAGGAGCGCAGACGCGGAAAGACTTGTGTTCAGCCGATCTATGATGTAGACGATGTCCGCAAGATTGTGAAGCGATTCGAAGGCACTCGGTATGGGGACCAACTGAAGATCGCACCCCGCCTCACGGCATCATTCCATGACGCAGGCCACATCTTAGGTTCAGCTGCCGTACGTGTGAAATACACGGCACGCGGCAATACCACCACGGTCTTGTTCAGCGGGGACCTGGGACGGTCCCATATGCCGATCCTGCGCGATCCCGAACCGCCGCCAGCCTGCGATGTACTGATCCTCGAGTCGACCTACGGCGACCGATTGCATGAACAGGCAGGCGAGGAGATGAAGAAGAAAGCGCAAGAGCTGATCGCGCATGCCAGAACGCACAAGAGCAAGATCATCGTTCCGGCATTTGCCGTGGGACGCACGCAGGAACTGGTCATGCGGATCAAGGAATTGGTAGGAGAAGGCCGTGTCGAGCCGATCCCGATTTATATCGATTCTCCATTGGCGGGAAAGGCCACCGAGGTGTTCAAGCGGCACCCGGAGTGTTATGACGAGGAAACCATGAAGACCTTTTCATCGGGGGGCGACGTCTTTGCCTCACGCTACATTCACTTCGTCTCCTCGCCGGAAGAGAGCAAGCGTCTCAATGCCATGCGCGGGCCCTGTGTCATCATCTCGTCGTCCGGCATGTGCGAGGGAGGGCGCATCATCCACCATCTTAAACATGCCATTCAGGACGAAGCGAACGTCATTGTGTTCGTCGGTTTTCAAGCGGAACATACGCTGGGCCGCAAGCTCGTGGAAGGGTGGGATGTGGTGCCCATCTTTGGCATCCCAACGAAACGTCGCGCTCAAATAGTCAAATTCAACGGTCTATCGGCCCATGCCGACCGGAACGATCTCTTGGCCTACGTACGAGCCATCAATCCTCTGCCCAGCCAAGTGTTTGTCGTGCATGGTGAGGAGAAGCAGGCCCTGTCGTTGGGCGCAGCCATTCAAGCAGAGCACCCCAAGATCGATGTGCGGGTTCCGCACCCGGCCAGTACGCATGAGCTCTAGCGGGATGTTGACAAAGTTCTCCAGCTTCGTTCTCGCATCGCTTAAGGCCTCAACGCACCACTCGCGTGCGCCTCAGCCTTTTGCGTGCTGCGGCCTTGCTGGAAGGCCTTTTTGAACATCCCGCGGGCCTATCTTATTCAGCCCATAACGTCCCGCGATCGAGAGTTGTTGAATGTCACCAGGTATTCCCAACAGCGTGTTAGATCGCTACCAATGAGATCAGCCCCCTACGCACCACCATCCCAGCTGGTACTGTTGGTCTGTATAGCCGTTTTAATTTCTGGTTGTCTCTCCGTCGCGGCTGCTGAACCTGATCAGCCACGCCAACGCATTCGAGACCTCGGTATCGTCATCGGTTCCTTCCAGCCTGGTCCGCTTAATGCGATTACCGATGTGGCCGGCGTGAAGGTGGGACACACCACCCTCATCTCCGGTGAAGGAAAATTGATTCCAGGTCAAGGCCCCGTGCGTACGGGTGTGACGGTGGTCGTACCACGTGACGATGTGTGGCATAAGAAAGTGCCGGCCGGATTCTTCGTCCTCAACGGCACAGGAGAAATGACAGGCCTCTCATGGATCGCCGAATCCGGCTTTCTCGAGTACCCCATTGCACTCACTAACACCTTGAATATCCCGCGTGTTGCGAATGGCGTGATGAGCTGGATGATCAGGCAGTATCCAGCCATCGGCATCGAAGACGATACCCTCACGCCGGTCATCGCGGAGTGCGACGACGGACGGTTGAACGACATCCAAGGCCGTCATGTGTCGGAGCAGGATGTGATCACGGCGCTTGATGGGGCCACAAGTGGCCCAGTAACAGAAGGCACTGTCGGCGCCGGTACCGGCATGGTGTCGTATGGGTTTAAGGGTGGTATCGGCACGGCTTCACGAAAACTGTCGGAGAAAGAAGGCGGCTATACGGTCGGCGTACTGGTCAATGCGAACCACGGGCGCAGACCAGAGCTGACCATTGTCGGTGTGCCGGTGGGAAAACTCTACGAGCCGCCACCACAAGCGCAGCAACAATCTCACGCGCTCACACCGGGCCAGAGCGAAGGTTCCATTATCGTCATCATCGCCACAGATGCCCCACTCGACAGCCGGCAGCTTACGCGCCTGGCAAAGCGAGCGGCGCTCGGCCTTGCCCGCACCGGCTCCACGGCGAGGCACAGCAGCGGAGATTTCATGCTGGCCTTTTCCACCGCGAATGTGATTCCACACTATCCAAAAGAACCCACTTACACCCTCACGCACCTGGCCGACAGTCATATCAATCCACTCATCACAGCCACGGTCGAGGCCACGGAAGAAGCCATCCTCAATGCCCTCACCATGGCGACGTCCGTCACGGGCCGCGATGGACATCGGATTGAGGCACTTGATCTCACCCGCCTCAAGGAGATTTTGTGGCCGCCTCCACGCTAGTCGGTAAGCCGCCCATCCCATACAGTTCTCCATCACCGTGCTTGCATTTGCGGGATCCTCCTCGCTATTCTTCCGACCAGCTGTGAACGAAGGAGATGAGGTCAATGGGCGACTACCAAATCGGCGGCGGGTTACAACTCCTGACGGCGGTGCAAAAGACGGAAGCCTTTGCCGAGTTCCTCAAGGCGCGGATGATTCATGCGCTGGAAACCGAGGATCCGACGGAACTGCACTATCTTCTTGCCCAGGTCGACGACTACCATTCGTACCTGTGGCGCTACTACAAAAAACTAGCACAAACCCGAGCCCAGCGTATGGACCCAGGAGTCTGACTGCTGGACCGATACCGGTCTGTGCCATCCATTCACAGATCTTGTTCCTATTCTGCTTCACGTCGTGAGGCTCTTCCATGCAGTTTTCCGTCGCGCTCTCAAAACAGGTTGATACGGACTCGGCCGCGTTAGAGGTGGCCGCGAGTATTCGCACGCAACTGGGTGGAACTCCCATCGACCTTGTCTGTGTCTTTTTCTCAGCACACCATACCGAGGGAGCTGGTCGGTTGGCAGAGCGACTGACCGGAACGCTTCGTCCGAAACTTCTCCTCGGGTGTAGCGGCGAGGGGGTGATTGCCGGAGCGGAGGAACTCGAAACCACACCCGCACTCACCGTCTGGGCGGCTGTCCTTCCCGACGTCCATCTCCATCCGCTGCATTCCTCATTTTCACCGACCCAGGATCAATTCCATCTCACGGGATGGCCTATCCCCGGAGTCGACGATGGATCCTTCCTGCTGCTTGCCGATCCCTTTACGACGCCCGTTCAAGACATCCTGGGGATCCTGGACGATCGCTATCCTGGCGCCCAGGCGATCGGCGGCCTTGTCGGGGGTGGCCAAGAGGTTGGGGCGAATCGCTTAGTGCTCAACGACCAGGTCTATGACGGTGGGCTGGTGGGCGTGCGGCTTTCCGGGGCCGTGGATATTCGACCGGTGATCTCTCAGGGCTGTCGCTTGATCGGGGAGCGGTTTGTCGTGACCAAGGCAGAACGAAACCTGATTCACGAATTGGGAGGAGAACCGGCCTTAGGGCGACTGCAGACGGTCTTTAGTTCATTGTCTGAAGAAGACCGACGAGGTGCCAATCGCGCCGTCCACCTCGGCATTGTGATCGATGAGCATCGGAACCGGTTTGAGCGTGGAGACTTCCTCATCCGCAACCTGCTTGGTGCCGACCAAACCACCGGTGCGGTTGCCGTGGGAGAGGTGGTGCAAGAGGGACAGACGGTGCAGTTCCAACTACGCGATGCCGTCTCAGCCAGTCAGGAGTTCAATGCCTTGCTTGCGGCGGATCATGCAGGGCATCGCCACCCTCCGCTTGGTGCGCTGATGTTCAGCTGTTGTGGGCGAGGCCAAGGCCTTTTTGGCAAGCCCAACCATGATGCTGGGACTGCGTCGGCACGGTTGGGCGCGATTCCACTCGCCGGGTTTTTCGCGCAGGGCGAAATCGGCCCGATCGGCGGACGAAACTTTCTCCATGGTTACACGGCGAGTCTCGCGCTCTTCGCCGAACGCGACTGCTAGCAGGATGGTGAACAATCCTGCCAGCTTTGTTCTCGCATCGCTCAAGGCCTCACCGTACCAACCTCGTACGCCTCGGCCTTTCGCTCGCTGCGGCCGCGTTGGACAGAATTGTTGACCATCCTGCAGGCACTGGTTCTGGTATCCAGCACCGTGCCAGTGGCCTGGAAATCTAACAGGACTCAATGGTCTTTCAGTAACTGGCGTGCCAGGTTCCAGTTGACCATACCCTCCCTCCCATGCCATACAATGTGAGGAGGAGATTTATATGAAATCACCGTATCTTTCATCACTCATCGCGATCGTCGCGCTGACGTTAGCAGTGGGAGTAGGAGGTTCCATGGCTGAGAGTAATCAAGAAGTGACCACGCCGTCCGGGCTGAAGTATGTCGATCAAACGGTCGGGACGGGGGACATGGCCGTTGTAGGAAAGAATGTGAGCGTGCACTACACCGGCTGGCTCGAAAACGGCAAAAAGTTCGATAGCTCCATCGATCGGGGACAACCCTTTTCCTTTCCGCTCGGCGCCGGGCGCGTCATTAAAGGCTGGGACGAAGGGGTCCAGGGGATGAAGGTGGGCGGCAAGCGCAAGCTGACGATTCCATCTGATTTGGGATACGGCTCACGTGGGGCCGGTGGCGTGATCCCAGCGAATGCCACGTTGATTTTCGACGTGGAGTTACTCGGAGTACGGTGACAGGTTCTACGTTCACAGGCTGACAGGTGGTCCGCTCTCAAAACCGTTGTGCGCCTTCCAGCTTGCTTACTTGTCAGCATGAGCCATGATGAAACAGACTCCCCTCATCGCACAACATCGCGCCGCTGGTGCCAAGCTGGTTGACTTTGCCGGATGGGAGATGCCCATCCAATACAGCGGTGTGGTGGATGAGTATCATACCGTCCGCAACAAGGCCGGTCTTTTCGATGTAAGCCATATGGGCCGGATCACGGTCTCCGGCCCAGGCTCCGTCGGGTTTCTGCAGTATGTCACCACCAACGACGTTTCTAAGATTTCCGTTCGTTCCTCGCAGTATTCGATGGTCTGTAGTCCCAACGGCGGGATCAAAGACGACATCTTTATCTATCACGTGAAGCCGTATGAGTTCCTTGTCTGTGTCAATGCCTCGAATCGCGAGAAGATCGTTACGTGGTTCATGGAAAAAGTTTCCCATGTGCAGGGATGCAAAGTCAGGGATCGCTCAACCGAGCTGGCACAGATTGCGGTGCAAGGTCCCATCTCGCGCGACCTGTTGATTGCGACCGGTGTTGCTGAGGTTGCGGACATTAAAGTTAGACAGTGCCGAGAAGTCACTGCGTTCGGCGGGTCCGTCATTGTTTCACGGACAGGCTACACCGGTGAATTGGGCTATGAGCTCTATCTTCCAGCTGACCTTGCAGCTCCAACCTGGGAGCAGCTGTTGCAAGTCGGTCGGCTACTAGGCCTCAAGCCTGCGGGGCTAGGCGCACGTGATCTGCTTCGGCTCGACATGGGGTATTTGTTGTACGGAAACGATATCAGCGAAGAGACCAGTCCCCTGGAAGCCGGAGCTGAGTGGGTCGTGAATTTTGAGAAAGGTGAGTTTATCGGTCGAGCATCTCTGTTGGCTCAACGGACACAGGGGTTGGCGAGTCGATTGGTGGGATTTGAATTACTCGAGAAAGCCGTTCCGCGCCATGGGTTCCCTATCCTATCGACCGATGAGCCCGGCAACTCTATCGGCGAGGTTACGAGCGGCAATCTGTCACCGTTCCTACAAAAAGGAATTGGTGTAGGCTATGTAGCTCCTCGCTACGCCGAACTAGGAACGAAGATTCAGATCGACATTCGGGGGAAGGCTGTTCCTGCACAGGTGGTGAAGCCGCCGTTCTATAAGAGGACCAAGAGCGTATAGCGTATGGCGAATAGCAAGAACGGAATGGCCTCGACAACCTGCGTCTTCGTTATATTGTAAGCCATATGCCGTAAGTAAGCTCCACTCATGACACGAAATATCTACACCGGGAAAGTCATCACCCTCAATATCGATACCGTCCAATTGCCGAATGGCGTCACGGTGGACCTTGAGACGATTCGCCACCCTGGGGCTGCGGCCGTGGTGCCCCTCAAAGACGATGGGACCGTGGTCTTGATCCGGCAGTTCCGCCATGCAGCCGGTGGATTCATTTATGAAATTCCCGCCGGCAAGCTTGCTCCAGGTGAGGATCCTTTGCACTGCGCATCACGGGAACTAGAGGAGGAAGTCGGCTATCGAGCCGCCTCATTCGAACTGCTCTCCAGTATCTTCACGGCACCAGGGTTCGCAGATGAAGTGATTCATGTCTACAAGGCGACTGGCCTTACGAAGGGCCGGCAACACTTGGATCGAGATGAAGTGTTGGATGTGATCGAGATGCCGCTTTCAGAGGCGATCACGAAGATCGAGGATGGGACCATCCGTGATGGTAAGACTATCGTGGGATTGCAGGCCGTCTATATCAAGGCTCAGCGTCGATGAACTGTGCCGATGTGAATCTGTACCTCCCGTTCTTCTCGTCATGCGTCTCATTGCCACGAATATCGGTGTAAACGTCCTTTAAAATCAGCGTCTTCAAAAACAGAACCCTCTGCGAACCGCCCATCCTGTCACATCAATTCCCATGGCAAGTTAGCCTCTATCGGTCGTGTATGGACGACATTCACATGGCATGACGAATCATGCTATGTTTCGCCGTTCAAACATGCCTGGAGCGCGGGGAATCGCCCTGGACAGGCTCTGGTCGAAGCCGGTTGAACATGGCGCTGGGTGAAAGCCAGTACCAAGCGAGGAACGGCTTGAATCGCTGAATACAGCCTAGAGAGGGAAGGAGAACTGTGCCCATGTTGCTCAACGGAAAAAAAGGGCTCATCATCGGTGTGGCTAATAAACACAGCATCGCCTGGGCCATTGCCCAGTCTACTGCCGGACAAGGTGCCCAACTGTTCTTTAATTATCAAAATGAACGGTTGAAGCAGAATGTAGAAGAACTGACGGCCACGATGCCGGGGGCCAAGGCCTTTCCCTGTGATGTGAGTAATGACAGTGAGATTACTGCGCTGATGCAGCAGGTGCAAAAGGACTTCGGCCAAATCGATTTTCTCGTCCACTCGCTGGCCTTCGCGCCCCGTGAGGAGTTGACCGGGCAATTTATCAACACCAGTCGACAGGGGTTCGCGATGGCGCTCGACATCAGCGCCTATTCTCTGATTGCCGTCGCACGAGCCGCCTTGCCGTTGATGACCGCCGGGGGCTCCATTGTGACCCTCACGTATCTCGGCAGCGAGCGTGTCGTGCCTCACTACAATGTCATGGGTGTCGCCAAAGCCGCTCTCGAATCAGCCGTTCGCTATCTGGCCTACGACCTTGGGCCCCTGAACATCCGGGTCAATGCGATCTCCGCCGGTCCTATCAAGACCCTGGCGGCTCGCGGAGTCTCGGGTATTACCAAGATGGTGGATCATCACAAGGAAGTGGCTCCTCTCCGGAGGCCCACCGAGCAGGGCGAGGTCGGTGACACGGCCTTGTTTTTGGTCAGCTCATTAGGCCGGGGGATTAGTGGGGAAGTGATCTATGTGGACGGTGGATTCAACATTCTCGGGATGGTCGCTCCGAGTGAGTAGCTCAGCGACGGTACTGATACCCTGATCTCCAGACCGACGAAGCATGAGGGGCGTTTCGGTCGCTATAAGAGCAAGGGGGGGCCATAACTTGTCCATCCCTCCTCGCTTCCATACAAGAAGCGCAGCATCTCGATATGATAATGACATGTTATCAATCGGTTAGAGATGTCATAGCTCAGGGCCCAGTGGCATTGGGTTTGCTACTCTCACATTCATTTTCTGGAGGAAGTGGTATACCACAGGGGTCACATCGTATGAAGATTGTGTCGCAGACGCTTGCTGTTCTTATCGTCAGTGGAGCATCGCTTCTTTCCTTCCCGTCTATAGCTCAATCTTCAGAGGGGACACTATCAAAACAGGCACTAGAACAATGCCATCAAGGGAGATTGGCCAAAGATCGAGACTCGCGCGTCGCTCATTTTCAACAGGGCCAGCAGTTGGGTGAACAGGCGGTGGCAGCAGATGAAGGAAGTGCTGATGCCCACTTTGCATTGTTTTGCAACCTGGGAGAGCTGCTACGCATCGATGGTGAAACCCTCACGTCTCTCTTCGGGCTTCGCCGGATGATGAAGGAGTTGGATCGAACCTTGGAGATCGCTCCTACTCATCTTGAAGCCCTTTCGGCCAAAGGGACCTTGCTGGTGAAGCTCCCCGGCCTGTTGGGTGGAGACGTGAAAGAAGGCGAGCGCCTGTTACAACAGGTCATTCATCAGGCTCCCCAAGCGGTCAACGCCAGGCTCGCGCTAGCCAGAGTGCGATGTGAACGAGGCCGGTATGACGAAGCCGCTGTCCTGGCTAGCACCGCCCTGGTGATCGCTCAGAAACAGAAGCAGATGGATTTCATTCCCGAGGCCGAAGCTGTGCTCCAGCAGGCCAAAGCGAACGCGGCAAAGAATAAGGAACAGCGGTCGTAGTTTCGAGAGGGCTTGACACCACACTCCTTGGAACGGTATCCGATACCTTCAAACTCTCCTCAGTCTTTTGAGTCATGAAAAAGCCCACGCACCATCAATCAATCCAACCCACTTAACCTCCCGGGCATATTCGTTCATCATCGGATCTAGGCTGCCTGTCTGTGCGTCAGCAGTCACGCTGGTACGACCGTCTCTCAAGCGCAGCTGCGTGCTGTCGGTCCGCAATGTGGCACTGTTGTCTCTTCTCCCTCTCTCATATCGATCTCTGTGCAGTTAGCCGGTGCGGTAGCATGGGATAAGGATCATCAGAAAGGAGGGATGGGCTTCAGGAATGGGATTGCACCAAGTCTCGACGAGAACAGATGCTTTCGAATTATAGCAGCGTACTCTACAGCTTTTCTCAAGACATTGGACTGTGCATGGTGGTATCCCTTGAAAAACTACAAGTAAAGAGGTCTAGTAAACTTGTCGACTGGCGTTTCCTGTATCAATCGCGTACTGTACAATATGCCTTCCTTACCAGCCGGTGGTTATCAGGATCGCTGGGAAGAGGGAACAGATGACTAACCATGCTTCGGTCAGACCGGACAAGAGAGAGCACGAGACATGGCGCAGCATCGGTTCGGATGCTACCCAGAACGAGACTGTGGTCGAAACGAGCTCTCAGAGTCCAGAATCGCTTACCGGTCGGATGCCCATGAAGAAAAGCATTTCGCCGGTATCAATCCTGAGTCAGTATGGGATCGCACTGGGCAGCATACTCGTCGCATTACTCGTTCGCCTCGTCGGGGATTTCTTTCTCGACGATTCGATGCCGTTTGTGACATTCCTCATTGCGACCGCTGTGACGACATGGTATGGGGGGATCGGAGCTTCTCTGACGGCACTGATCTTAGGCGCACTGCTCTGGAATTGGTTTTTTGTCGCTCCTCGGTACGAATTCAGCATGGGGAACCATATCGATCTAGCGGGACTGATTATCTATACGCTCATCGGGGTCGCAATGATCGGATATACTCAGACCTGGCGATGGGCGTTGAAGCAAGGTGAACAAAGAGAAAAGCACGTCCAGCCTGGTGGGGTGCCGGAAGTGAATTCCAAATTCCCGCATCACACCTAAATACTACGACGGACAAGTCACGTTGCCCCCCTACCAGAGACGGCGCACTAAATGTTAGAGCTCAAACCCAAAGCCCACCGTGCTCTCCAGTATGGATGCCAGCCGATCAGTCGACGGCCTTCCGTAGGGCCTTGAGTCGCCCTTGCCGCTTCTTTGACTCAATTCGTCGAGCTTGAGACCCCTTAGTTGGCGCGGTTGGCTTGCGCTTCTTGCGTGGAACAGCGGCGCGTTGAATGAGTCCTTGTAAACGGTTGAGCGCATCCTCTCGATTCCGTTCCTGTGTTCGATGTTGCTGTGCCTTGATCGTGATCACGCCGTCGGCCGAGATGCGGTGATCATGAAGGCTCAGCAAGGCTGCCTTGTAGAACTGCGGCAAAGATGACGCGTGGATATCAAATCGTAGATGGACGGCAGTGGAAACCTTATTGACGTTCTGTCCGCCAGCGCCTTGTGAGCGGACGGCGCGGAGTTCAATTTCCTGATCAGGGATCGAAACTGACGATGAAATGTGCAGCATGATGAATAGCTAGCACAGTCAAGCTCAGGGCGCAATCTCCGGTACAGAATGGCTCTCTCCACCGAAATTTCCGACTAGCGTTTCTCATTCTGGACGAGGTACAAGGTCTGGGAAAGCGAAGTAGGGACCTTCGATCTCAGGTTGCCCAACAGGCATCCTGCGGCGAAGCATATGGAAATGGCGATCGTCTTCATCGAGGACAACGGGCCGGGTTCTCTCGATGCTCGCATTAATAGGCCCTGGTAAGGAGAGGTCATGCAGCGCAAAGCAGGAAATCAACAAACGCGCAAATGGAGGCTCGGGGTCGCAAGTGTCGCCCTTGTTTGGAGTCTATTGGTCGGTGGGGAAAGCTTCGGGCAGTCTCCTTCGACATTTAGTCAGGACTTCCGCCTGTGGTCACCAGTATTTATGACGATGAAATTGCCGTCATCCTTTCTGGCATACATGGAAGTTCAGCCACGGTTCGCCGATCTCGATGAGGACGGCCATATCGACCAGCTGCTGCTCCGTCCGGCAATCGGCTACCAACTGACGGAAAATCTCTCCATCTGGCAAGGGTATGCCTGGGTCGGTACCTATAACCAGAGGCATACTCCACCGCAATCGCCCTTCTTCGAAGAAAGCCGTATCTATCAACAGATTCTCTATTCTCGGAAGTTTGAATCGTTCAAGATCGTGAGCCGTACTCGGCTAGAGGAGCGCTGGATCGAGCATGTCGACGGGACCGCCGTGCGGTTTCGTACAATGTTGCGGGGGCAGTATCCACTGCCCATGGCGCCGGAGTGGGCATTAGCGGCGGCAGATGAAATTTTTATTCACCTGAACACGGTAGGTTCACGCGGGCCCGAGGCCGGTTTTGATCAAAACCGATTCTTTATCGGTGTTAACCGAACCTTCTCGAAGTATTTCAATATGGATGTCGGTTACCAAAATCAGCTCCTCAATAGCCGGTCCATCCCAAATCTTGCGAATCAGATGAATCACATGATTCTCTTTCAGTTCTTCATCAACATCTAGAAACGACTTCGAACTTCTTTCGAGCGACGCCACCATATGATTTCGTTCAGACGCACGCCCCTCGGTTGACCAAAGGTCAGCCGAGGAGTGCTTCCTACTGAAAACAGGAGATCATGGTTTACAGAAGTTCGGGGAGACGGTCAATGATCCGAAGTCTCAGGTCCTGGCCAAGTTGGATCTGCACCATCTTGGTCGAGAGTTTCTCGCGCATCTCGCGGATTTCCTCAGCAGTGAATTGCACCTGCCCGCCGCATCGCTCGACCAAATGATAGATAAGCAAGGAGGTGAGGAGCTGTGCTTCCTCGTCACTGGCATGACGGCTCAAGTTGAGGATCTGTGACATGTGGGTACCGTTCCCCGATTGATGTTTGGTACTTATGGCCGAGCCGCCGAGGCTTCCACAATGACACAGAGGTAGGGGGCTGGACCTATCAACAACCATCCGGACCATTGATCGGCATTTCTTCAAAAAACCACCGTGCGTCAGCACACGGTGACGTGCACTGACGCACGTCCCTATAGTCCAATGCATACACGTGCCGGTGCCTATCCACCTATTCTTTCAAAAATAATTCATAATTTCGAATACTTCAGCACTGACTTTTGAATGGCCCTATTGTTGCTGTATCCATCCCAGGTGTAACGGTACGGGAGGACAGGACCATGGATGGTACCTCAGTTGTTAACTCATCGAACTCCATTTCCACAGCCGAAAAGCAGACCTATCCTCAATTAGCACTGCCAGAGTCAGCCGCATTTCAAGCCCAGTATCTCGGTCGAGACCTGGCTGCAGGATTGATTACCGGTGTCATGGCTATTCCGCTTTCTGTGGGCATCGCCATGATGTCAGACTATCCCATCAAGGTGGGTCTTGCCACGGTAGCGTTTGCCTGCTTGATCGGGTGGATCAATGCCTGGATCAAGCCGGGCAACTTTGTCGGATGCCCTGGGATCGCAGCTGGGTTAGCCCCGGTTTTGGCGATGGGGGTCACGAGTTTTGGAATGGAGAATATGGCCTTTGTGATCTTCCTGACGGCCGTCATGCAGGCTGTCATCTGGAAGTTCAACTGGCAGCGCTACATCTTACTGGCCGTCCCAGCCTATCTTGTTGAAGGATTACTCGCGGGAATTGGTCTAAAAATCGCGTTAAAGTTCTCGACCTTCACCTACGAGCTTCCGGCTGAATTGGCCGCTGCCGATACGTTTTTGAATGGGGCGCGTATTCAAATGATTCTGATTTCCCTTGCCGGACTCGGTCTCTTTATCTATCTGTTCGCTAAATTCAAATACATTCAGCCGGCAGTCCCCTATTTTGTCATTATTGGGATGGGTGTTCTGCTTGCTCAGTTCGTTCAAGTTCCCATGCTGCATGTAGAAGATGTGCCGTTATCCGTAGCAGTACCCGTCCCTCATTTCGACAGCGCAACGACCTGGGTGTACGTCGTTGGATTTGCCGCGATGCTGGCAATCATCGATGTGATTGAGCAAGTCATGAGCAATGCCGCCATCCAGAAAATCGACCCGCTCAAACGCGAGTGCAATAGCAACAACAGTTTACTGGCGATCTGGATCGCGAACATTGGAGCGAGTTTCTTCGGTGGTATGACTAACTTGGATGGGTTGGCCAAGAGTACGACGAATCGGTTGGCCGGTGCGTACACGAAGTTTTCGGTCTTGATCGTCGGACTCGTGGTGACCTTCTTCGTCATCAATCCCCAATATCTGGAACTCTTACCAAAGTTTGCCGTGGCCATCGTTATGATGTTTACTGGTTGGAAAATGGTTGCCGGCTTGATGCATGTGACTCACCACGGACCCTATGCCATGATCCTGGCCATCCTTACCGGGATTCTCGTGTACAAAATTGGGATCTTTGAGGGGTTACTGGTTGCAATGGCCACCCATGGCATTGTCCACTACTTGGTCTACACCCAGGTCGACAAGAAGCCGGCCAAAGTCGTCGTGAGCAACTATTTTTCGAATCTGAAGAAGATCAGCACGGAATACTGACTACTTACCTACGATCCAGCTGGGACAGAAATCTGGATGCAGGTACGAAGAAGACCGGCCTCAGGTTTGGGACCACCTGAGGCCGGTGACGTGGATCTACCAGGATGTTCCATTCTCAAAAGCGGGTCGATTCGCACTCTATGCCTATCTCGCTTCTTATCAAGTTCTCATCTCGCTCTCATACAATTCCCATATCTCTCAGTTAGGATCTAGCTGAGAGAAGGGCCGATGTATTCTCCGGACCCCAGTAGCGATGGGGTGCGGATATCACGTCACTTCTTCGGCACGTTCATTGTCGTTGTCTTTTCAAAATTAGACTCCAGCACGAAGCGTTTATGCAATGGCTGAATTGGTCGCACATTATCGTGCCCGACGAGGGTGCGGAACTTCTGGATCTGTTCGGCGGAGACTTCAATGGGGTCGTGCATGACCATCCAGACGACACCTTCTGTACAGGGTGGAGTGGTGAAGGATCCGGAGTAGAGGTAGTAGGATTTTCGCTCAGGGAGGAGGTTCATCGGATTCACAGCATGGTTATAATCATCATTGACTTCTCCAACTTTGGAAGGAGCATGCTCCAAGAAGGTCTCGAAGAATGGATTGTGTTTCCCCTCCTCCATGAAGACGGCGACCACGGCTGTCTCATGCCGCTCGTTGTGATGCACGAGATGCAGTTCCATCGGGTAGTGCCGATGATCTATTGTGTGCTCACTCGGAGTATGGAAATGAAATTGTTCAAGCAAGTAGAGGTCATCATCGAAGATGATCGTGCTGTCTTTCTCAAAATGCAGTACCGTCTGGCCGTGCTTTGGGTAACGAGACTTGGCCGTTTCTGAAAGCGGTTCAACTTCCTGCAACGTATGCCCGTTGTTGACCACATGGAAAGGAGCGTCTCGATAAGAAAACTGGAGGTCGTCGAGTGTCGTCTTGCGGGTACGCAAGAGATCAACCGGTGATTGGTTCATGCCCTTTTCACAGAGGGAAGCATCTGGCCCAAGCTTGCCCCAGTGAAGCGGTCCACGATCTCCGTCATAACCCCATGTGCTATGCCCCGTCTCTCCTGCATGCAGCCACGCGGGCATCGATAACACAAGCGTTATCGTTAAGCTGCGAATCACAGTTCTTGTCACAGCCCTGTTGAGCAACAGGGGAACCGTGACTGTTGGTCTCACGGATAGGAATGACTCCATGACCCATCCCTCCCTTGTCTAAATCAATTGTTTATCTGCCAAGGTCCGGATCTATCTACAACAAACCACAAAACCTGAATGGAGACGCCCCACTCATTTTTGCTGCGCGCGTCTCTCTTCCCATCAGTATACAACGAGCACTCTCGCACACTGTACACAGTGCGATTTCCAAAAATCAATGGGTTCGTCAAATACCTGCCTTAACGCTATTGTGACAATTATGCAATACAATCAGTCACTTATGAACTGTGAAAATTTTCAGGCTAGGGTGCGCAACTTGCTGTTGATCAAAGTATGACCGTGTTGCCTAGGCAAGCTTGCAGGCCGGTAATGGCCATGATGATGGCTGTTCGAACTCAGCCTGTTCGAGCGACTGGTCGGTTCAACAGTGGATTAGGCAGATGGAGCTCTCCTGTTGGTGCAGTCGTATGCAAGATGCAACGAATATGCATGAACAAAGCGCGCGAACATCATGACCTCATCAACGAGTCGTGGCAGCCGTCCGCTGCACGCATGCAATCTCACCAGGGCAACCGGAAGTCCCTGCCCGGGTGAAAAGGGGGAACCATGCAGTTTCTGATGAAGGCCATGCTCCTTGTCGCAGTCTTGCTTGTCCTCCAAGGCTGCGGGACCACGGTCCACCCAGGTGAGCGAGGGGTACGCGGGAATCTATTAACCGGTGGTGTGACCACAGAACCACTCAAGAGCGGATTCTATTGGCAGGCGCCATGGAACCAAATCTATGTCTACAATGTGAGATGGCGCAGTTACACCGAAACTGTCGAGGCTCTCAGTTCCGATGGCCTGCCGGTTACCATCAAGACGGTCATTCTCATGAGACCGACTCCCGGCGAAGTATCTACCCTGGCCCAGAACATCGGAGTAGATTTCTATCCTCGGGCTGTCAAACCAGTATTGCTGACCGCAATCCGGAGCGCTGTCTCCCGCTATCCCATGGTTACTGTACTGGAGCACAGTCCTGAAATCGCAAGCAAGGTGGAGGCGGTTGTGGTGGAAAAACTCAAAGGCCGTCATCTCCAAGTGGCAAACGTCACCATGGTCGACCTTGCACTGGATAAAGTCGAGCTAGACATCGTCGAGCGTACGCAGGCAAAGGAACCGAACGTATTCGAAATCATCGCCGCTGACAAGGGTGCGAGAGCACGAAGCGTTGTGCCTTAGGTGAGGACCATATCAATTCACATACGATCCGAATGTAGGGCGTAAGGACTGGTAGGTCACTCGTTCGGTCAGTCCAAGAATGTTCAATGGGAAATTATCCTCTGGTGGGCCCTGCCGTCGAAAGGAAGAAAAGGACGGAATTTTCTCCAACAACCTATGCCGGCATGATGAGGGAAGGGGTTCTGCACATTTCTGAAGCGAAGACATAGGGCGCTCATCGAGTACGCGCATGGGCTATCCCTAGATCATCGAAAGGGGGGGCACTATGAGTCGCATCGCAGCGCTCACAATGTGGGTATTGCTAGCCGCGTGCACGAACACGCCGTTGTTTCCCCCAGAGATCATGAACGGCGTCAGCAACGATACCGTTGCGATTAAGGCCTGGAAGGATCAAGGATCATACCCGTCCGCTCACTTTGCTTCACAGAAAGTTGAAATGGAAGGGACAATTATAAAAGTGGTTTCCAAGCCAGAAGGGACAGTGATTGTTGTCGATGGGCGCCCTATGGGCAAGGATCCGCTGTTTGAGCCAAAGGGTCAATCGAGCGAAGGGGTATTCAGATTCGCAATCGTCTTCAATGGAGGGCTCGATCCTAGTATGATGCAGACCGGTAATCGGCTCGTCGTAATCGGTGAGACAGACAAATCGGGCCCAGAATCGATTGGCTGGATCCCGAAACCTCTGCCGCATCTTCGCGCGCAATGCCTTCACATTTGGAAGATAGACGAAAGCGAACTCAGTCGGTTTCCATACGGAGACATGTCGAGATCTACACAGGAAGAACGGACCTTCTGCCATAAAGAAAACATAGGAAAGTCATCATCTACAGGTGGCCAAGGTGATGAAAATAAGGAATTAGCAGATTCATAGCGAAGCAAACTGCTTGAGGTGCACTCGAACTCAGTCGAATCATGGTTTGCCGCAGGAACTTGAATTATTCCGTATCTAGGCTAAACGGTAGCAGGAATCAATTGAAGGTCTCCTAATTGTGATGGCCACGCGTGACCTGGTCTGCCAGCTAGAACCGGTGGATCACTCCCACGCCGACGTTGGTATTGTGATCGATGGTCTGAAAGGCATTGACCCCACGATTCGCCCTCTGAACACTTAACGTCAGGGCAGTCTGATCCGTCAACTGGTAGAGCAGCCTTCCAGTTCCTTGATAAATGTTCTCATGTTGCCCGTTTCGTTCATCGTCCGGGAGTCCGCTCGTCCAATTGTTTCGTTCATAGTGGAAGTCAAGTTCTAGCTCCAGGTGCGGCATGAGTTCAGCATCCAAACCAGCTGCGAAGAAGTGATGGACATATGAGTTATCTTCTTCAGGTTCAATGGCATGGCGACCGCTACCCATGCCGCGCTCATAATGATATCCAGCGAAAAGTCGTAGATGCTCCGATGCACGCCAATAGAGATGGGGACCAATCGTCCAAAACGTGGTATTACGCCGAGCAAAGGCGTCATTGTAGAGTCGTTTGCCCACTCGGCCTTGAAGCCTGATCTCCCAATGCTCGGAGAGTCGCTGCTCAAGTCTGATATACCCCACATGCGAGGTCACCCGCTCTCTTGCCTCTACCTCCGGTTCCGCTCGACTGACTTCACTGGTCCCGAGTAATTGATCCGGGGCTCCGAAGTAGCGAAGCCGGATGGCCGTATTGGGATTGAATGCATGCAAAGCTTCGATGGCAACGCTTGCCTGGCTCCACTCGGGGTTAACGGCAAAAATAAACCCTTGAGGTTTGATCGAAAAGACGGTTCGGCCAAGCCCTGTCGTGATCGACTTGGAAACTAGGAAGCCTGGCTCGAAGACCATATCGGAGCCAAGCCCTGTGCGAGTCACGTCTAGGACTGGTTGGGATGGATCACCATCGAGGCCAGACCGCCGGGTAGCCGAAAACAGCGCAACGTCGTCCGTATAGAAAATTGTCCCGCTTCCCGAAACCGACCATTCGGCCAAGGCCTGAGTTATTTCGGCCAATGAAAACATCCCGATCAGGAACAGAGCCCTCAACCACATAACGGTTTCCTTTCTATCTCTTCTCCTAAGAAGAGAGATCGGCTTGTCAGCCCTACCGATTCCAGCCAGTTTAAAGAGGCTGCATTCAAACGGTTTCCACCGAACTGGGTAGCTTGGGCGTTGAAGGCAGAATGACGGAACTGTCTGGAATAGTGGGCGGGACTACGTAACAAGTCCATCCCGCTGGCTAAATAGGTCAAAAGCAATAAACGCTACCGGGCAGGAACTCTGCTTCAGCCTTCAACGGTACTTGCCTAGACCAACAGGACTACTGTTAGGAACAAGACCCTCAACAGCATCGCATTTCCTTTCTTCCACCACGGTGAATGTCCGCGCGTGCCGCGCAGATCGCGGATGGTGTCGTTCGTCAATCCACCGGCTGTTCATGCTCTGTGAACGTGTGTGCCGAGAGAGCGGTTGAGAAGTAGTCGGAACCAGCAGGGGAAGCACAACATCCAAGATTCTGTTCAGTGCCATATGAAAGGTTCCAGACTCTGCAGTTGCCATCACTCGCGCATTGAACGATGCCTACTATGCCAAAAGCCTCAAATAGGAATCAATAAAAATGAGCTGTTTCGCACCTATCGCGCAGTGCGATAGCGCACTTTCTATAATTGATGTGCGATGGCGAACAGGACGAATGACTCTGCGATGGAAGAAAATGGATGCATTGCCAACACCATCTCCGGAATTACGCACCGTCTCGCCTGTGCGAATTCGCTCCTTTGCTCTTAGCGCACAGGATCATGGGGAAGCCAAGCATAGCCTTAGATCGCGAAGAGTGGATGGGGGCATCTCTGTAAGCGTTGGGATTTATTCATAAAGGCCACAAATGTTTCTGGGGCAAGCGTGCTAGGCAAACACTTTGCACAGCGCAGAGGCAGATACTGAAGATGTCCTGAAGAAACGCGATCTGAAAGCCAATGAAATTCTGTGACGCGCGATACGTTATGGCACCGACACTCTCACGGACAACGGCTCCCCGACGCACCGGCAACGGGCAGCTACACAAGACAACACCATCCGAGCGTGCTGAAGGTATGACCCTATGAATAAACTCGTCCAAATTGCCTTAAAAAAACCCTATACCTTTGTGGTTCTTGCCATCCTCATTGTCGTGTTTGGGGTCATGACAGTGGTTCATGCCCCAACCGACGTTTTCCCCAATATTCAGATGCCTGTCAGCTCGGTTGTCTGGCTCTACGATGGTTTGATGCCGCAAGAAACCGAGGGGCGTGTCACGCGTGTCTTCGAGCAAATGCTGACTCAGACGGTCGAAGGCATCAAGACCATTGTGAGTACGTCGTACTTCGGCCATTCCATCATCAATATCTTTCTCCAGGACGGCGTTGACTTGGCCGGGAGTGAAGCCGATATAGTCGGTATCTCTCAAACCTCCGTCAAAGCGCTCCCACCTGATGTCGCTGCACCCATGGTGATGCGGCTGTTCCCCTCCCAGGTGCCGGTCGCCGTCTTGCAAGTCGAATCCGACGTAGAGACGCCGGCAGAACTCTATAATCTGTGCGTGATGCGGATTCGCCCCATGCTCGTCACGATCCCCGGTGCAATCCTCCCTCATCCCTATGGTGGTCAGGACATGCAGGTCATGATCAACGTTGATCAGGACAAGCTAAGGGCCCGCCACCTCACCACGGAGGATGTGCACCAAGCCATTGAGAAGCAAAATCTCGTGCTGCCGGGTGGCGACATGAAGATCAAGGAGACTGACTGGTTGGTGCTGACCAACGCATCTCCTCTCAAGATTGAAGAGTTCGACGATATTCCGATCAAACGAGAAGGGAACTCCTTCATCCATCTACGCGATGTGGCGACGGTTCGCCTTGCAGGGCGTGTACAAACGAATTCTGTCTTGGTTGACGGAAAGCAGGCCGTTATCGTTGTTGTCATGAAGAGCAGCGAAGCCTCGACGATCGACATCGTGGACGGCATCCGGAAAATGATCCCACGAATTCAGGAAGTAGTGCCCTCTGACGTGAAGGTGAGTCTCCTGAGCGATTCCTCGGTGTTCGTGAGGGATGCCATTGCGGACGTAGTCCATGAAATGGTCATTGCCGCGGCACTCGTCGGTTTCATCGTCTTACTTATGCTCGGCTCCTGGCGGCCCACAGTCATCGTACTAACCTCGATCCCGCTCTCCATTCTCAGTTCCATTATCTGTCTCCATCTCCTTGAGCAATCCATCAATATCATGACGCTCGGTGGGCTCGCATTGGCCGTGGGCATTCTCGTCGATAATGCGGCAGTCATGATCGAAAATATCGACACGCATCTTGCGATGGGTAAACCCTTGGAGGAGGCGATCATCGACGCGGCTAACCAGATCATTCTTCCGACGTTCGTGGCCACGCTAGCCATCTCCATAGTCTGGGTTCCCTTATTCCACCTAACCGGTATTGCCGGCTGGATCTTCCCGGCCATGGCCGAGGCGGTCGTCTTCGCGATGCTGGCTTCCTTTATTCTGACGTACACCCTGGTCCCGACCATGGCGAAGTATGTACTGAAGGTTCACCATGCGAGTGGACCAGGGGGCGGGGTGTTTGCTCGCTTTCAGCATGGATTTCAAGAAGCGTTCGAACGCTTCCGTGATCGATACACTGCGCTGCTTGAGCAAGCGGTGGCGCATCGGGTGGGCTTCGTGGCGATCTCTGTAGCGGTCTCTCTCGTATCCCTTGTGTTGTTTGCCTTCGAAGGGCAGGAGTTTTTCCCTCAGATCAAAGGGGGATTGTTACAGATGCACATGCGGGCGCCTCTCGGCCTACGCATCGAGGCCGCAGGTCGAGTGGCTTCGCTCGTCTCGAACGACATTCGGGAGATGCTACCAGGTAATGTGGATGCGGTTGTCAGCAATTGCGGCCTTCCGGTCGGCGCCCACAACCTCGCCTTCATTCCAACGCCGACGATCGGCACTCAGGATTGCGATCTCACCATCACGCTGAAGGATGGAAAGTCCGCGGTCTGGGACATTCGGAATACGCTCCGTAAAGGATTGTCCGAACGTTATCCAGGAACAGAATTCACATTTCAGCCAGCCGACCTGAGCGATAAGATTCTGAACTTCGGCTCTCTCGCACCGATCGACCTGCAAATTAACGGCCCTGATCTCTATGCCAATTACGAGTACGCCCAAAAATTGGCCGGCAAATTCAGGCAAATTCCGGGAGCTGCCGATGTCTATATCTACCAGACGATGTTTCAGCCGACCATTCTGGTTGAAGGGGATCGGAGATTCGCGCTGGGCCTGAATCTGAGCCAACGAGATTTCGGCTTCAATATGCTCCTGGCAACAGCCGGCAGCCAGCAGATCGACCAGAAATATTGGCTTGATCGCTCGACCCAACAGTCCTATCGGCTCAATGTCTATACGCCTCAGTCACAGCTGGCGAGCATCGGAGATCTCCAGACCATCCCGGTAGCCCCAGAAGAGCGGGAAGCGTCAGACGGTGGGGAAGCGAAGCTGCATTTGCTCGGCAATGTCACCAAGCTCTCGTTGATCGGCACGCCAGGCGTCGTGACCCATCGCAATCTCCTGCCCATGATTGATGTGTTGGTGTCGGCGGAGGGACGAGATCTCGGCGGGGTTTTGGAGGATGTGAAGCATATCGCAGAGAGCATGAAGGCCGAGCTGCCGCGCGGTGCGGAAGTAGAAGTCCATGGCCAAGCAGAGGTCATGCACGACGCGTTTGTCGAACTGGGCGGTGGTCTCCTTATTGCGATTGTGCTGGTGTATCTCTTGATCGTCGTCAATTTCCAATCCTGGCTCGACCCCTTCATTATCGTCACGGCTTTGGTGGGCGCCTTCGCTGGTATCGCATGGTCGCTGTTCGTGACTCACACCTATATTTCCGTGCCGGCCTTGACCGGCGCGATCATGACGATGGGTACGGCGACAGCCAATTCAATTCTTTTGGTTTCATACGCCCGTGAAAGGCTTGCAGTTCACGGTGACGCGCTGCGAGCTGCGGTTGAGGCGGGGAAGGGCCGTATCCGCCCGGTGCTTATGACCGCTGCCGCGATGATTTTCGGCATGCTCCCGATGGCTATGGCTAATTCCCAGAACGCACCGCTGGGTCGAGCCGTCATGGGAGGCTTAACAGTTGCAACTCTGTTCACCCTGTTTTTCGTGCCCTGCATCTACGCCATCATTTATCACCGCCGAACGGTTCTCCAAAAGGAGCATGCCTGATATGAATAAGCTAGGTGGGAAAATCTTTCTAGTTCTCGTCATCGTTGGGTTTCTTGCCATCCTATTTTACCGCATCAATGAGGGCCAGCACGAAGCGGTTGCTCTGCAGAAGAGCGCGGTGGAAACCGCCATTACCCCAGTGGCCCTCACCAGGGCCAAGGTGGTAGACCCGAGCGAGTCGATTACGCTTCCCGGAAATATCGTGGGTTGGTACGAAGCGCCTATCTACGCACGTGTCGAAGGCTATGTGCAGGCTTGGCACAAGGACTATGGTGATTTGGTGAAGAAAGGCGACGTTCTAGCCGAAATCACCACGCCGGATCTCGACGCCGAGTATAGACAGGCACATGCTGATCTCGAATCCGAGCGTGCGAGAAATGCCTTGGCTCAACTGACCGCCCAACGCTACGTCGCGATGCGGGAACACCAGGCGCTCTCAGAACAAGCCATCTCTGTACAGCTTGCCGAGGCCCAGGCTGCGGCTGCGAAGGTCAAGGCGGCTGAGCAGAAAGTGAAAAACATCGAGGCCTTCATCGGCTTCAAGAAAATCACGGCCCCCTTCGATGGTGTCGTGACACAACGAAACATCAATGTTGGTGACCTGGTGAGTAAGGAGGGGAATCTCAGCGGAACCGATTCCAAGAATAACCTCTTCACTGTGGCTGAGGTGGATAAGCTCCGTCTCTTTGTGAACGTGCCGGAGACCTTTGGGCCATTCCTCGCCTCTGGCTTGACGGCCAACGTGACGGTTCCTCAACTCCCCAATCGTCATTTTAATTTCAAGTTTCTCACCGTCGCGAAGGGGTTCGATGTGAACACACGCACGGCGGTGACGGTGTTCACCATCGACAATAAGGATCGGGCACTCTGGCCGGGTTCCTATGCCAGCGTTCACCTCACTGCGCCGGTCGATAGAAAAGTCATGACCATTCCGACGAGTGCATTGGTGTTCCAAGAGCACGGCACGCAGGTAGCCGTGGTCACAGAGGATGACAGTCTCCACTTCAAGCCGATCACCGTTGCCAAGATCTATGACAATTTCATCGAAGTGTCCGAAGGACTCACTGTGAACGACCGGATCGTCAACAATCCCAGTGCCGCATTGCTCGAAGGTGATAAGGTGCGCGTCGTCACACCGGTGGCCGGATATGACATCGTTGGTACACAAGCCAAGGCGCCGGAACCAACGGACTCAAAACACTGACTCTCAACCACATAACGGCAGTTATCTTATGAAAAACCAACGTTCTCGCCACCGGTTCGTCAATGAACAGTTCAGGAGGTGTATTCGCCTCGCTTGGGTAGGGCGCAGTACGGCTCTGCTGGCGATCTTGAGTCTGCCGGCCTGCGGCTGGTTTCCCGCCGTCAATCTTGCACCGAAGTATGAACCGCCGCAATACGTCGTCCCCGACTCCTGGAAGGGGGCGAGTCCCTTTGTTGTGGCCAAACCGTCCGATGAAGCACTGCGTCCGGATTGGTGGAAACTGTACGAGGATCCCGTGCTTGACCGGCTCATAGACCAGGCCATGGCCGCGAATCCTGACCTCCACGCGGCAGCCGAACGGTTTGTCCAAGCGCGGGATATTATGATGGCGGCAAGATCGGAGTATTTCCCGCGGATCGGTCTTGAGATGGGTGCGTCTCACAGGAGGCAATCGTTTGATCGGATCTTCCGGCCTGAGAACAGCCCGCTCCAGTCAAGCACCGTGGAACCTGGCGGTATCGCATCCTGGGAACCTGATTTCTGGTCGCGTCTTCGCAATGCCGCTCAGGCGGAGATCTATCGTGCCGAGGAACGTGCCGCAGAATATGGGCTTGCACGACTCAGCCTTCAGGCTGAGATCGCGGGGAATTACTTCGCGATCCGCGGGTTCGATGCCCAGACGGCCATCTATAAACAATCGATTGATCTCTACAAAGACACACTGAATGTCGTCAAAACTCAGTTCGCGGGTAAGATCGCGTCGGCGCTCGACGTGGCGCGTGTTGAGTCATTGCTCTACGGCACAGAATCGAAGTTAGCGCGAATTGAAGGACAGCGCCAGGTCGCTGAACAGGCGATCGCAGTCCTGATCAATCTGTCACCGGATAGTTTCAAGCTGGACCCGGTAGATGAGCTTCGGGTCGCAAAATTCGGTATTCCAAACACACTTCCGTCCACCCTGCTTGAGCGCCGACCGGATATTGCCATGATGGAGCGACGGATGGCCGAGGCAAATCGGGTCATCGGGATTGCGAGAGCGGCCTTTTTCCCCAATGTTTCATTCCGGCTGAGCGGGGGATTCGAAGAGAAAGGTCTCGATCTCATCAAAATTGCGAACAGTTTCTGGTCCTACGGCGCGGTCTTCGAATTGCCATTATTTCAGAGCGGGTATCGACGAGCCCAATTGCAACAGTCCTGGTCGGCCTATCGTGAAACAGAGGACCTGTACCGGATGACGGTCTTAAAGGCCTTTCGCGAGGTCGCGAACAACTTGACGATGACCAATCGATTGACGGTTGCGGCAGATCGTCAGGATGCGACTGTCGGGGCAAATTTCAAAACACAGAATCTCACCATGCAGCTCTACCGAGGCGGTTTGGCGAACAGTCTGGAAGTGATCTATGCCCAGCTTGCCACGCTGGAGGCTCGCATCAGCTCGGTCGAGGTCAAGACGGAACTGCTGAAGTCATCCGTTGAGCTGGTTCGTGCCTTCGGCGGAGGATGGAATCGCGATCAACTGCCGACAGACGATCAGATTCAACCGTTCGGGTTGTTCCAATACTCTGATCTCGATAAGCCGAAGCCGGTGGGGGGAATCGACGTCAATGTTGGTGAAGTGGCCAAGCCCTACAACGATCTGACAACTCCCAAGGCTCCGCCGACATCCGGGAGTAAGCCGTGAATGCGCTATCGCGTGATGCGATAACTGGTTGCCTGGTCATGAGGCCGAGATTCGGAAATGGGACTATTCTACACCCGGACAAAGCCGTGGTGCACGTATGTGGCTGCCTGCGACATGCGTGAAGTCTAGGAGAAACGAATAACATGACGAAAATGAAATGGGGTACGAGGCTTGTCGTGATCCCTCTTATTGTCCTGTCTTGGTTTCCGATGCGGGGATGGGCGGCAGACATACGTGGTTTGTCTCCGGAAGTCGTTGCAGACTATATTCATGCAGTTGTGGAAAGCCATCGGGCGTTCTACACGGCCCATGTCGTTTCTCCCCTGGAAGAGCAGGACGTAGCCAAAGCAAGTGGTGAATGGCGCGATCAGAAAAAAGCCATCCCGCTGCCTGTTCAGATCGTGAATGAGACCAGCCAGATGTTCACGACCCAATCCACGGGGCTTCGATACCAATTGATCAGTCTGTGGCCGATTAATCGGAAGAATGGTCCCCGCGATCAGATTGATAAGACCAGTCTGGAAACCGTCAGGACCAAACCAGAACGTCCGGTTACACGTACCGTCAAGATCGATGGTCAATCGTACTTTCGTGCGATTTATGCCGATATTGCGCTCAGTCCGTCGTGTGTGACCTGTCATAATAGCCATCCGGACAGTCCGAAGAAGGATTATCAAATTGGTGACGTGATGGGTGGCTTGATCATCGAATTCCCAGTCGGAAATCGGTAATTCGCATCGCACTCCAGATGCAGATCCCTTTACAAGGATGAAGGGTGTGATCCTGTCCTGCAGTGCCGTCAAGATTTTCATGCAATAATCTTGGAAATGCAGCCGTGACCGACAACCGGAATGGTTGCCGATGGGAATTGCACCGATCGGGACAATAACGGACATAGCAGAAACCACCTACCTGAGGGGTCGTGATCTTCGGCCATGAGTTCTATGAGCTTCGATCTCCCGATGTCTTTGAGAAAAAGGAGCAAGGACGGTATGCGCGTAAAAGGAATCCTTCTTGAGGATGACCAAGGCAAAGAATTTGTGATGATGTGTCTCTCTGCAACAAAACCATTTGGGAAAACATTTCAGCTCAGGGGTTGGCAGCGACGGCGGCTAGTGCCGATTCGTTGTACGGAGCAAGAGTCAAAAGAAATCATGGAAGGAGTACGTCTCGCGCTGAATCTTATGGGCACGAAGTCTCTCACCACATTATTATAGTCCGCATTCCTCCCCACTCTGGTGTCGCAATCGCTGATCCGCTGTTACCACAAGCCCGCGGCTGGCGGGTTTGTACCTCAGACCTTAGACATACTGGTCAAGTATACCGTAGTGCTCCGTGCACCAGCCTCACGATGAGCCGAAGCAATCGCACCGAGCGGTGTCATGAAGCATGCAAGCTAGATGGGCCGGGGTGATGTGGGTTCTGTCGAGGAATACCTCGGGCATCCTAATAAATGATGCGATGGGATTAGGAAAGCGTAAAAGGGGGGACGAATAAGGCTTTTGCAACTGCGGGATCCCGCAGTTGTGTTGTGGACTCGCCCCCAGCTTAAACGTTGGCAGGACAGTCAACATGTTCACCCCGTGAGCATTAAATCAGTTCAGTGCAGGGAAAAGAAAACAGCTTGAACGGAATCGGCCGACCCTGCGAGCCCTGAAGGCGCGAGGTATGAAAGGCTTTCAATGCGTTGATTGTTCGGTCAACTTGATCAGCGGGGAGCATGGCAAAGATCACGGAATTGGTTCCAGGGTAAAAGAACGAACCTACGACGTTCCCAGTTATTCCTTTTCCCTCGGCATTGTTGATAAGGGTATACGCCACAATCCCACTGTCATGCAACACGACTTGAAGGTCGTCGCTCATTGATGAACGAAACACGATCATTAGCGCTGTCATCATAATCGAATGTCCTTCCCAACAGTAAGTTCCACTACAACCGTTATGCCACAGAGCACACTCTCGGTGCACGCTCATGGCCCGGGGGAATAATATCTTATGGCGGTGAGGTTAGCTCTGTCCCCTGTGTTCTGAATGTCAACATTAACGGGCTTGTCATGGGTGTGCTCAGCTCAGTAACTATTGGACGACCCGGTCGATCATTCACAAAGGTTTGAAGATCGTTCTCGGCAAGAGCGTGCTGATCAATGACATGGCGAACGATGGATCCCCCAAAAAAGCCTGCGTTCGCGCGGAGTTCCCACGTGCCGAGATAGGTACAGGCTTGCGAAGTGACGGTAAACGTCGCGGGTAGCGCTGCCTGCCAGATCCCCAATGCCGTATCGAAACTCAACGCTGTGAGCTCGTAAGAACCGGTTGGCAATTTCACCGCGAACGGTCCGTCCTTGGGGAGAGGATCGATCACGAACTCCTTTCCCAACTTCTGATCCTTCAGTCGCCACTGCATATGGAATGAAGTACGAAACGGCTGTCTTGAAGACGCGAACGCTTCGCCATTACTGATGTGGATACGACCAAGTACCAAACCCTCGTCAGGGCTTAGTGAATCGTTCGCCCCAGGCGTCATCGGTGTAAGTACCGCCGCACAACCGAGCATGACGTTCAACATGAGAAATAGGGGAACTAACGCACTCCCACCTATGCAACTTGCTTGTGTTCTTTGGTCTCTCAGTTCTGTTCTAACCGCCAAGCGTAACATGGTGAACCATCTCCTTCCTCAGAAAATCGCTGCTGCAGTGCCGGCGAATTTCTATCCGAGGGATCGTCCGCTACGGGAGATCGGACGACCAATTGCTTCTATTTGCTCTCGAGAGACCCGGTATTGAATGATTAGGAGCAAGAAGTGAGCCGCTGAACCGAATAGTCCTTGCGCGCCGATCACACTGATTGGAACAACAAAGGTTTGGGTGTGTCGATAGATGATGAGTCAACATGTCTCCAATCAATTAGTATTATGCTGTTCCAACCGTAATGTGCACAGTGCGTTGAGTGCGCATGCGCTCAATCAAGTGCTTTTGTCTATTGCTTTCTGACCTCAGGCGGTTGGGTGTGATCTTTTTCTGCCCTGCCTGTACAGCAATGGTGGCATTATCGGAATGAGTTTAGGGGGAATGAGGGCAGCTGGAAACCTGCCTAGTGTATCGAGGCCCTAGCGGGGGGGTAAGTTGAGGGTCTGCTATTCAGCAACCACTGAAATACAGCTTACTCGGATGATAATCCTGCCGAACTCAGAGCATATTTCCATGGAACTAGGGATTCCCTTACGCGAGAGGGGTAGAATGCTAGAAGCCGAGCGTCCTACGATAAAAGAAATATTGTATACAATTGTCATGGCTATCGAAATCGGTTTAAACAGACTGCTACGCCGGAACCACGCTGAGAGCGCATTCGCACTCCTAGCTCTGTGCGATTTAGCACATTACAGAAGTCTGTGATGTGATGGAATCCGTAAACCATCATGGTGATCATGAATTCATCTCGGACATTCTGAATTGAGCGCACGTAACGATGGGATCAGGGACGCAGTCTACTTTGAGCTGGGACAGTGGACCCTGGCATTACATATGCTTTTCATAAAGAGAGAGGGGAACTATCTCCATTCGTGCCGAGAATGGTCCCTGGGCTGTAATTTCGGTGAGGGGAAGATCCATAAGTTCTATGAAACGATAATGGACAGTTCAGACGAAGTGGAGAAGCTCCAAGCGCCGCCTCATACAAGGAGGAAATAGTCCATTGGAAAAGATCCAACACCCGAGAGACGAAAAACCGTCAAACGGGATTTCTGGCTTGAAATACTGGCGTCATGATCTCCTCGCGGGATTACAGGTCTCGTTACTGGCCTTACCTCTATCACTTGGTATCGCACTCGCTTCGGGAGCTCCACCCGTGGCAGCGATCATATCGGCCATCATTGCAGGCCTCGCCTTTCCGCTGCTCGGGGGCACGTATATTACGATTGGTGGCCCAGCGGTGGGTCTGGCGCCTGCGTCCCTGGCCGGAATATTTATTCTAGGGCAAGGAAATGTGGATGCGGGGTATCCCCTCTTTCTTGTGGCAGTCTGTCTCTCCGGAGCCTTTCAGGTCCTCCTGAGTAAATACGACATCGGTCGCCTCGCAATGTATTTCCCAAGTTCTGTGCTGCAAGGGATGTTAATGGCTATCGGTATACTCATTATCATTCAACAAACTCCTGCTCTCCTTGGGCACTCAGGCTTTTCTTATACGAGGGATATTTCAGAAGCCTTCCGTCGCCTCCCCGCGCAAATCTCAGATTTTAATGTCCATGTGTTTAGCATCGGAGTCATCGGACTCATTATTTTGTTCCTCCTCAACAGTTCCCTCCTCAATAAGTACCCATGGGTCAGGACCCAGTCCCCACTGTTAGTAGTCTTATGGGGCGCAGGGGCTGGATGGGTGATGCAGCTACCTAATGAGAACCTGATTTCTGTCCCGAATGAGATCTTGACCCGAGGAGTTCAGTTCCCACAGTTCACCGCCGTCTGGGCACGGCCGGAATTGTGGTTTGCTCTCTTCACAACGGTTATCATCTTGACACTGATCAATGCCACTGAGTCACTTGCGACGATTCGTGCGATCGATAAGATTGATCCCTTCAAGAGGAGGTCGAACCCTAATGTCACCCTGCGTACGGTGGGCGTGTCTACCATGCTCTCAGGGCTCGCCGGAGGACTCATGATCATTCCCGGTGGGATTAAAAGCACGGCAAACGTCTTTGCTGGGGGAAGAACGTTGTGGGCGAACGCATACTATGCCGGGTTCATGGCAATGTTCCTATGGTTTGGGACCGAACTGATCAATCGGATTCCTGTCACGGTCTTAGCCGCCCTGCTCATTTTCATTGGCTGGAGACTCTGCGCTCCAATCATCTTCTTTCGTTTGTGGGCGATCGGGAGAGAGCAGATACTGATTGCGGGGGCTTGTGTGATAGGGACCATCGTCACGTCCAATCTCTTGTTGGGCGTGCTGCTCGGAGTTGCGGCGAAGATGATCCTTCTGTGCCGCGATGTGTTAATGGGGTTGACCCTCGACCGCCGGTTCCGTGCCGTCCAGAACGAATCCCTCCCGTCTGCTCTCATGGGCTCGCTTAAGGAACTGTTCCGTGATCCCGTCATTCGAATCGGAGATGGTCGTACTGGGCCGGAAAGCTCACTTGTGGTAACGGAATCAGGCGGGCATATGAAACATCCGTATAAGATTTACCTTTCGTCGGTTAGCTGCATGAACGTCATGAAGCTTGAGGAGCGACTTGAGCTTCTCTTGACACAGACTCAGGCACAACACACATTTCTCCTCATCTTTCGAGGATATGTCGTCGACCATACGGCCATGGAGTATGTGCATTATTTCAGGGAGCGCTGTCATGAGGCCGGTCATAGGTGCATTATTCTGGGTAATGAACGGTTTGTTGCCCATTCAAAGCACGCACTGGCCTATCGAGTGACGCAGATGCAAGACAGCATGGCATATGTGTGAGACGACGAGAGCGATTCTGAAATGGTTCGGCCTTAGGGCACTGGTTGGAGAACCAGCGACTTATTTGATGTCCATACGGGTAGGGACCTGGGAATTAGCTGAGCAGAGAGATGCCACGACTCAAACTCGAAACGCTCAGTCTTGGGAACGAGACAGACACGCGAAGCGTTATAATCCACTAGCCGCGTACTCTGGTAAAGGAGCATCACCTGATGCAGGCCAGTATTTTCGTTGTCGATGATCAGCCTGCCTTTCGTGCTGCGCTGGAGAAACTCCTATCTCGCATGCAACATCGAGTACGGGCCTTCCAATCCGGTGAGGAACTCCTTGCCGCTATTGAGGATGATCCCCCGGAGATGATCCTTCTGGACCTCAAAATGCCTGGATTAGATGGCATCCAAGTTCTGGAGGCGCTTCGATTAAAAGCGCGGGAGGCACTCGTAGTCTTGTTGACGGCATACGGAACGGTAGAGGATGCCGTCGAAGCCATGAAGCTCGGTGCGTTTGATTTTCTCATTAAGACGATTGATTTGGATGATGTCGAGCGCGTGGTCAATCGGGCAGTCGAACATATTCAATTACGGCGGCGGGTGTTTCATGACCATCAACATCAGGCTGAACAATACAACCTCGGTGACCTCATTGCGGACAGCCCAGCGATGAAGGCAGTGGTCGGGCAACTACAGCATCTGATGCAACTACCCAATGTGCCCGTCCTGTTGATGGGTGAGACTGGAACCGGAAAAGAGTACTTGGCCAAGGTCATTCACCATAGCAGCACACGCGGGAAAGGTCCGTTCGTGAAGATCAGCTGTACGACGCTCTCTCCTCAGCGGTTTGAGCGAGACTTGTTCGGATATGAACGAGGGGCGTTCGCCGGGGCAGAGCGGAGGAAGCTGGGTTTGTTAGATCAGGTGGATACCGGCACCCTGTATATTGATGAGATCGGCGATCTCGACTTGTCCATGCAGGGGAAAGTTGTTGGAATCGTGCAGGACCAATCCTATCGGAGACTGGGTGGGACCGAGGATATCGTCGGAGATTTTCGTGTGATTGCGTCGTCGTATCGTGACCTCAAGACGGAAGTTGCGGCAGGGCGATTTCGGGAGGATCTCTTCTATCGCCTCAACGTCGTGCCGCTCGTTGTGCCGCCGCTCAGAAATCGTATCGAGGACATCATACCGCTCGCTAAGCTGTTTATGACGAAGTATGGCCTGGAGCTCGGGAAGGAGATTGTGGATATCGACCCCCGAGCCGTTAAGACTCTTCGGCAGTACGAATTCCCTGGCAATGTGCGCGAACTGCAAAACATGATAGAACGAGCAATGATGTTGTCTGCCGGTCGAACCTTGACTGCTGGGGACCTCCCAGGTGCCTATTGAGTTTTGACGGTTGCCGAATGCTTGTCGGGGCTTCGCTGGATCGTTGCCTACAAGAAGGTTGGTCGCACGGTCTTTCGTAGGAACCCGTGGCGGCAGAATAGTCACGCACATGCAAACCCTTTATAGGTTCCTCAATGATCTTCCGATTCTTCCCAAGCTCCTTCTCATCCCTGCGGTTCCGTTGCTCTTCCTTCTCCTGTTAGGTGCGATGCTCTCGATGGACGTCCTCACGTTTTTCCACGACGAAGAACGCCTGAACGAGCGCTACCTCCTTCAGAAGACGGCGGCTCAGTACATGCGATCAGTGGCCGATCTGGAGACGGCATTTCTCGGATATGCAATCACACGTGACGAGAACTACTTCGAAGGATTTAAACAAAGACGAGCGACACTCTCTACTTTTGAGCGAGAACTGGCCGGCAGACTTCCAGAAGAAGAAGACCAGCAATTCAGGGAACTGCAAAGAGCGGTCACCAAATCGGTTGCAGAAAAGGAAGAATTTGTTGAGGGGATTAAGGCGGGATCCTCGGCTGAGGCTCTTCGGTACATTCGAGAGGGGAAAAGCCGAGAAATGATGGTTGAGATTCGCGACTGGATGAGGCGCTTTGAGGAAATGGAACAGCAAACGACGCAACGGGAACTGTCTGCGTTGAACTACGATCAGATCCGAACCATCTTTATCATATTGACCGGTGGGGTCGTGACCCTCGCGCTCATTACTCTTGGCCTCGCCGCCATCGCTAAATCAATCGTGGCTCCGCTCGTCGAATTGTCCAAGGCCGTGAGTTCGGAAGCCGGGGAAGGGATTCCCAACATTCCAGCACTAGACCGCAAAGACGAAATCGGGGAGCTGACAAAGGTTATGGGAGTGATGAGCGAACGGATCCGTCAAGATGTGGAAGAACTCCAACACTCCGAGTATTCGCTCAAGAAATTGAATGCGTCCTTGTCCGCCTCGGAAGCGAAGTATCGAGGATTGGTGGACCACGCTCCAGTCGGCATCGTCATCACGAAAGGCGTGAAGGTTACCTTCAGCAATCGATACAATCAGCAGTTAGCAGGCCTTGACCCTGAGAAGGAGGTTGCGCCCACCACATTCCTTCAACGCATTCATCCCGCCGACCGCGGTCAGGTACTGATGATCTTTGCCCAAGCGGTAGCGGAAAGTCGACCATGCGAAACGATTTTCCGATTTGTCCATGAAGACGGCCACGTACGCAAGATCTTAAGCAGACATGTTCCCATCATGGATTTGGAGTCTTCCGATGTTGTCTATGTGGGCTTCAATATTGATATTACGGCTCTTGAAAGTCTGCAGGTGCGATTGAGTCGGGCGGAAAACTTGGCGACATTGGGTCAGGTCGCGGCAGGTATCGCCCATGAGCTCAGAAACCCATTGGTCGGAATCGGTTCGACGGCAAAAGGGTTGTTAGATGACTTCGAGCCTGCCGACGCGAAGCGAAAAGAGGTCGAGGTGATCCTATCGGAGACGCGTCGGTTGGATCGCATCGTCAATGAAATCGTGGATTTTGCGCGGGTTCGCCGCATTGCTCCGACTCGAGTCGATCTCATCCAACTGGTCGATGAAGTGGTAAACCTGCTGAAGGTGCAATTGGAGCAGAAACATCTCTCAGTCAAGACAAACCTCTCACCCATGATCAGTGAAATTCATGCGGATCGTGACCAACTGAGACAAGTACTCCTGAATGTAGTGCACAACGCCTTGGAAGCAACTTCCGATGGAGGCCTTCCTATCCAAATCACGGCGGATGAATTATTCCGAGAAGAACGGCCAGGTATCATGATTCAAATAAAAGATGCCGGACATGGAATTTCGCAGGAGCTGATCGGACAAATCTTTCAGCCGTTCGTCACCTCTGGGAAACGTACTGGGACGGGATTGGGGCTCGCAATTTGCAGGAATATCATAGAGGCACATGGGGGAGACATTTACGCCAGTAGCGAGATAGGAAAGGGAACGATTCTCGGTATCTGGATGCCGCTCGAGCAAGAACCGGTCTCAACGAAGGGTTGATCAATGCGCGCAACAGTATTTGTGACAGACGATGAGCATGTCATTCGCACGGCGATCGTCAAGCGTCTGGCCAGGCAGGGCCATGCCGCCGTCGGGTACGAATCCGGCGAAGCCTTGATGGAAAGTCTCCAGCACACCCACCCCGATCTTGTGCTTCTTGATCTCAAGATGTCCGGCATGAGCGGCCTGGAAGCGCTCAAGCATATCCGTCACCTCGCTCCCGCAGCCCTAGTGATCATGCTGACGGCCTATGGATCAGTACAAGACGCTGTAGACGCGATGAAGTTGGGGGCCTATGACTTCCTGATCAAGACAGTCGATCTTGAAGGACTCGATGCCGTCACCGGTCGGGCGATCGATATGCTGAAGCTTCGGCGACGTCTGGAAGCGGAGCTCAGCGGGCAGGCCAATCAGTTTCACCTGAGTAGTCTCGAAGCGCACAGCCCAGCGATGAAACACTTATTGGAGCAGGTTCAAGGCGTAGCCGAGAATCCCAAGTCCTCTGTCATGCTGCTGGGTGAAACAGGGACAGGGAAAGAGTTCCTGGCGAGAGTCATCCATCACAATGGACAGAGATCGGGCGGCCCTTTTGTAGGGGTCAATTGCACCGCCATTCCCAAGGACCTGTTTGAAAGCGAGTTATTCGGGTACGAGCGAGGGGCATTTACGGGCGCCAATCAGCGCAAATTAGGCCTCCTGGAAAAGGCGGAGGGCGGTACCTTGTTCCTCGATGAAATCGGCGATTTGGATATGTCGATGCAGGCCAAGTTGCTGCGGGTGATTCAAGAGCGTTCGTTTCGGCGGCTGGGAAGCACCGACGATCTGGGCGTCGATTTCCGCCTCATTACAGCGACAAATCGGGAAATCAAAAAAGATGTAGAGCATGGGCTGTTTCGGGAAGATCTCTACTTTCGACTCAATGTCGTGACATTTGAAATCCCGCCCCTTCGTAAACGAGTCGAGGATATCATTCCACTTTGTCAGCGGACCATGGTGCGGTTTGCTCATGAGTTCGGTAAGCCGGTTCCGGAGCTTGATGCCGAGACACGTCTGACTTTAGAGCGCTATCACTATCCCGGCAATATTCGGGAACTCGAAAATATCATTGAACGGGCTATGATCTTTTGCTCCGGGCATGTATTGACGGCTGATTATCTCCCTCGCGAATTGCACGACACGGTGAAACAGACGACCACTTCCGTATCGGTCGGACAAGAACGACTGATCCGTATCGAAATGCAAGTCGGGAAACAAACGCTTGAGCAAATCGAGGAGTCGATTATCGAAGAAACCTTACGGCTAGCGGACTACAATAAGAGTCTCGCGGCTAAACAGCTTGGGCTCACACGGTTTTCGTTAGATCGACGATTGAAAAAATACAACTGAATGACAAGTCTTTAATATCGCTAGCATCTCTCTGTCGCACAATCCCAAAGGGAATAGACATATTGTAGAGCCCAGGCCGCCGCTCAAGGAATGGATGGAGAGTGAATGGGGAGCTGATATTTCGGAAATGAATGACTGGCGGGTGAGTACAAAGGTCAGAATAAGACAGCTCTGTTACGAGGTGACAGCTGGGTCTGGGATGATGTCTTCGTGTCCACACGCCTGCCTGTTGTCATGATTTGCCGCCCTTCTTCCCAAAGTATTCCTCCCGACTAACGGCGACGTCCGCGACATACATAAAGCCCGAGTGTCGGTCGAAAAGGGGTTTCAGACCGGCCAGGATGGGTTCCACCTTTTCTTCCGGAACGACCGTGAGGATCATTTCGAGGCTTTCTTGCTCGCTGAACATGAAATGGGCCTCTCGTACTCCATGGTGTCCTTTCCCGGAGATATTGCCGATAATCGTATACCCGCTGGCGTGCACGCGATCCAGCAGTTCAGTTACGAACGCCCGGTGTTCTCCCGCGATGATCACGCGAATTTCTTTCATCGGATGCAACCGTAACCCACCCATCGATCTACTCCTTTCCAGCCTCCAATGTGATCATGATGTCACCACCGATTTTTCTTGCACGATCCGAGCCCAATCCCCGTTTGGCCGATAGCGATACCAGTCTCCGACCTCCGGGTCGAGGACGATAAGGTGAACCCATTCATTGTGATAATAATGCTGAAGAACCTCATGCCGGGCAATCAGTTTTTCGATTCCACTCCGAGGTGCTTCAACGATCGTCAGCAACCGCATCGGCTCATGGTATGGCATCTCGCCGTTCATCACGGTTTGCCTCGCCAATCCGAGGCGAAGATCACTCCAGGGACCGGACATGATGCCGAACCGTCCAACGACATTGTGATAGATCTTGCTTCCGCTCCCGTAGACTTCATTATCGGTCGCAGAGAAGTAGTGTTCCATGTTAATCCATTGTGCCACGACCTGCGGGGCTGTGAGTAGGACTTCGAGCAGTCTATTGCTCGGATCCTCGCGATAATCGTATGAGTGCAGGAAGACACGCCCTTTAAGGTCCAGTCCCTTGGTCAGCGCTCTCCGTCCGATCAGGAACGACGTATTGTTAGAGAGGCCCCACTCCGGTCTTACCTGACTCCAGTCAACGCTCCGTTTGCGGACATGCCTGCTGGACTTCGTCTCGTCGAGAGTCTGCTGAATCTCTGGAAAGCGTCCACACCGTTCTCGACTGGTGAGCCGGGACGCTTGTTGAAGGTCTTCTTGGAGTCGAGCAATATCAGCGCGATGTGTCGGCGGGGCGTCCTCAAGGTCGTACAGCTGTATGACATCTGTCGTCGTGTCCATTTGGCCAGCGAGAAAATGCGTGTCGGATGGAATGGTGATCTTGAGTTTGGCGAGTCGCTCACGAACTTTCAGATTATTTGCCATCATGGCAAGGGCGCGTGCATTGGGCTTGCCTTCATTGCCACCACAGGCCCCGCAATCGAGCGCGGATTCATAGGGGTTATTGTCCGACGTGCTGCCGTGGGCGCAGAAGAGGACAAGCCGCGCGAAGTTCTTCGTCAGTCCCATCATCCGGAGAGCCGTATCCACGGTCAGGACCTGCTCCTCCAAGGTAAATCCAGTTCTGGTGAGTCGTTCTTTATGCCTCGACGCGGATCGCGCCGTCAGATCGTACTGCCTTCTCAAGACCTCGACAAATGCCTTGGTCGTCTCCGGTGTCAGGCCGGCGAGATGCAGGTCTTCCGCCGCAATCGGCGGTGGCTGGTCTCCTTCCACCGACAGCGCATACTGGCGAAAACCTTCGACGAGTGCGGGAGTGATTCGGGAACTGCGGAGCCCAAGTTGTTCGTGTAAGGCCTCCCGAATGATGGCATGCTGTTCCGCTTCGAGCATCTCGGCGGTTTCACGGGGCGCCAATTTATCGATCGTCAACGTGGTCGTCAATGACGGAACGAACAGGCGTTGCAACCACGCCGTCCATCGGTGATAGAGCGCGGGAATCAGTGTCTTGCCGAAAATCGGCAAGCCATAAAACCACCCCAGCGATTCCACCATAACATAGGGCGTCACGACGTTTTCCTTCAAGTCGTGCAAGAGCGTATGCCCCGCTTGAATCCACTTCGCCCGCGCTGCATGCACTGACACTTTGTGGTCGAGATAGCTGCGTGGAATCTCTCGCACTTCATTCTTGGGTCGCATGATCACCGGGAATTGTTCGGTATCATGTTCCTTCCCCCAGGCTCGATAGCGGATGAAGGCGGCAAAGAATCCGGCAAAGCCATAGGTCTCATGGGGGCCGATTGATTCAAGATGACGGCGGAACGGTTCGGAACGCACATCAATGCAGTAGACGGACTGTGAGTACGGACGCGCTGCCTCATAGGGCGGGGCTTCTTCTGCCCGTGCATGTAATAGTCCGAAAAGCTCTTCCTGGTATCCGGTCTCTAGGGCCTTGAGCCATACCGGCCCATGGTCCGATTCGGGGAAGTCTTCTATCCAGTCGACAGCGTGCTTGAGATCCGTCGGAGAGCTATCACTGAGCGCGGTCGCATCGATGTTCAATGAGCGGGCTAGGGCGAGAAGCCGGCGGGCGTGACCACGACGAATGGCCGATTGTAGACGGGGAATAACATCAGTACGGTACCGTAAGAGAATATTGTTCCAGCTCTGCCCCTTTCGATGCGAAAGCCGATCCACCTCCTCAGCATAGAGGGCTGGCAATCGGCCAGCCACCCGTTGCCGGCGAAGGTAATATTCTTCGGGATAGTCACGCATGTAGGCCATCACAGCCTCGTACCGTCCGTCGATGCCGAGATAGTCTTTGCAGGCTTGTTGAACCAACTCACGCGCGTACCAGAGACGAATCGCCAGAAACTTCACGAGACCAACGGGGTGCGCGTGCTGCCAAGCGTACTCCCCTTCTTCTCCACGCCATTTGATGAAACCGGCCCAGCCGGGTAGCGCAGTCAATTGCAACGATAAGTAGTCTTGACGAAGGTCACCGGGAATCCCCAGCGCATGGAGGCTTTCGAGGAGCGAATCTTCAGGATGGTCCGGGAGCTGCGCGATTTTTTTGCCACTGTCCTTGATGCCGCAGGGAGACCATTCGTGGGAGGCCATGGTTCTCCAGGCTTCGTACAGGCCCTTTTCACGTCCCGGCATCACCCACGTGGCATGCCCTTCGTCTAGGAACGCGCCGCACCATTTAATCATTTGCTCGTTAATTTGCTGAACGATCTGTGTGCCGAGCGTGTCGTCGCACCAGTGGGAAAGTGTGAGCCAACGGCACAGCGCACCTTGACTCTCATTCACAACTTTGCGGATTCGATCATCCAGTGAAAAAGTGAACAGCACGGTCTTCAACTTATGGTCGAGTGCGTCGATCAGTGGCCTGTCAGGATCGTCCAGTTGATCGTCAAGGGGTTCCATGGCGGGAGCACAAAGCCCATCGGCCAGACAGGCACGCAAGACCTCGCCGTGCGTGATGGTCTGCGATCCGAGGCGTACTTGCGTATCGATGAAACGCGAGTGGAGTGCGCCGTCGAGATGATGCGGCTGTATGCGACCGGTCTTGAGGTATTGGCGATATAGATAGCTGGGAAGATAACCGTTACCACCCATGAACTGTTTTCCACGCTTGACCGCTTCTTCAAACGGCAAGTACTCGATACTGTGCAATGGATTGTGGTGAACGAAGGTGCGCATGGGCCAGTACTGAGCGATGACTTCCCCCGCGAGTCGGACGATACCGCGCAACTCCATTCGCTTGGAGTCGATATCAGTTGCGTGCTCTAGCGGGTCCATTCGACAGGTCGCTCCATGGCCACGGTCCTATCCGGGATTTCCTTCGACGAATACAAGCTCGTCGGGGCTAAGCCGAGCGCCAGCAAGGCCAGCACCACGATCAACAACGATGTAAATTCTGGATGCCGAAGATCGGCATAGCGCAAATCCGCTCGATACGCGCCGAAAAGCAACTGTTGCACCATCTGCATGATGTACCATGAGGCGGCCAGCCAGGCGGCGAGCGCGATAAACAGACCGATGGTGGAAGAGGGAGGAGCGGTCAGGAGTAGTCCCATGAATCCGGCGAATACGCCAAAGGGTGGGATCCCCATGGCAGCAAGCCCCAAGAGAGAGAGCAGCACCGCATATTTCGGCATCGCCGAGGCCAGGCCGCTGATGGCCTGTGGGTCGATATCGTCGCCGTATCTTGTGCGGATAACCTGCCACGCGATCAACAGGCCGCCGGTGGCCAGGCCTACGGCTCCGGCCAGTACCGCAGCGCGAGGGGTTGCCGTGTGTGTTCCTGCGACAAACCACCAGAGGATCGAGAAGAATGACACGCTACCATAGCCCAGTAGGAGCCGAACGCGCGACTGAGCCAGCGCCTTGATCGCACCATACAGTGAGCTCCCTAGGGCCAACAGGCTGACGATCGCAACGAATTCATTCGGCATCGTCGGCATGGCTGTTGCCATTCTATGAAGGCCTAGTACAGGCAACAGCAGCACAATGAACGGCGGTAAGCTACCAGGCAGTCTGGTCAAGGCCGTGAGGTAGCCGTCATGAAAAGGCATGAGCGGCAACAAAACGGCACAGGTGGCGAGGGATGTTACTGATGAAATAGGCGGCTCCGTGACGAGCGACAAGATCACACCGGCGACACCGACACCAAAGGAGCCGATGCCCCACCAGGAAATAGGCCAAAGCGTGGTGTGGTGACGGTAGAGAAGGACCATGACAATCAGAATCAACGTAATCAGGCACAGGGGGCCGAACCAATGTCCCCCGATGAGCGTGCCCATTCCCAAACCGAGAAAGACCAAGCTCATGGTCCAGGCAAGCCGGTGGTGTTGGTGAACGGGCTGGCCTAAGGCGGATACCACCGCTCCAATCGGCAATAAATAGAGCGGTAGGAGACCGTCGATTGCATCAGGAAGCCGATTGGCGAAGCCCACAATCAATGCAAGGCTGATGACCGGGCAACTGATCGCGGACATCCTCACGCGGTACGTGTCGGACCAACTGGCCAGGCAGACGAGTGCCCCGAGGAAGGGAATCCCAACGAAGAGTCCCGATATCAATAGTTCGGTCATCGCGACCACCCGCGATCCAATTTATCGATCCGATGAATCAGCTGCGTCGTCATCGAGCCGATCAGCTTATAGAGTTCATCGGCGTAAATCCGATTTAAGAACACCGTATAGAGTCGAATTCTGAAGCTTTCAATCCAGATCGGTATCCGGACCGTACGCCCGTGGGCACGCATGTACAGGTAGGTCCATCCAAAGATCGTCATGAGGGCAGCCGTCACGACAATGAGGTCGAAGAGCCAGTCCGCAAGATCAGCAGCTTTGAAATACGAGGCCACCTCTTCCGAGTTGGGGTAGAGAAATGCGGTGAACGACTCTACCGCAAACAAGTACACGAATACGATGAATAAAAGCGTCAGCAACATCGACGCAGAGACCTTCCAAGAGGCAACGGTGCGCAATCGGGTCAGCGTGAGGATCGCTTGTGATGAGGTGATCCAGATGAAGAAGAGGATAATGACGGTGCCGTGCGATTCCAGCAATGGAATGCGCAGGACTCCATGCGTGACCAGCAGAATAAGCAGCGGAATAACGAGTGTCGTCACAAAGCCAGTCGACCAAGTCAATCGTGAGAATCCTGCTTTCTCATCCCCATGGTCAGTGTGGGGGAAATGCGGTTCTTGTCGTGCCTTGTGAATGACGTTGCCACAATTGAGGAAGACGGTGCCCTTAAAGAGACCGTGAGCGATCAGATGGAAGACGGCCAGGGAGAAGGCGCCCAAGCCGCATTCCATGATCATGTAGCCCATTTGGCCGATCGTCGAGAACCCGAGCGTCTTCTTGATGTCGTTTTGCGTGAGCATCATCGTCGCCCCAAGGACGGCGGTCAAGGTTCCGATGACGAAGGCGATGTGCAGCGTCGTGGAGCTCAGGCCGAAGAGAGGAGCCAGTCGGTTGATGAGAAAGCCTCCGGCATTGATGATACCCGCGTGCAACAGTGCGTGCACCGGCGTGGGGGCGAAGAGCGATCCCGGAAGCCACAAGTGCAGCGGGAACTGAGCGGATTTACCCATCGCACCAATAAACAGGAGAAACGTCACCGTCGTGGCGGCACTCACCTCTAGGCCAGGCAGAATGGAAAGGGTCATGGGTCTGGCCGCCGCTCGGGCAAACAGCTCTTGGAATTCAAGGGTGCCATAAAGTTGATAGGAGACGGCAATACCGCCGAGAAACGCCGTGTCGGCAACGCGCAAGAGCGTAAACGTCTTGAATGCGCCAGCCAACGTTCCTGGGTGGACGTGGTTATGCGCGAGCAGATAGAGCAGGTAGCTCAGGATCTGCCAAAAAAGAAACAGCATCATTAGGTTTCCGCTCGAGACCATGCAGATCAAGACGAAATCGGTAAGACAAATCAATACCAAGTACCGTCTCGCATGACGATCTTGGAACATGTAGCTCGTGGAGTAGTAGTAAATGACCGTGCTGACGCCCGTGATCAACGTCAGCATGACGGCGCTCAGGCGGTCGACATAAAAACCGATGGGAATGATGAATGACGCAACAGAAGCCGGATCGTAGAACCGAATGGTGACCGGCCCCTCCGATGAGACCAAAACCAGTACACCGATGGCACCTAAGAATGCCAGACCGATAGGAACAGCCCCGACCTTTGCGCGCGTGACATGCGGTGATTTGCCGCCGGTCATCACGATGCCGGCGGCGATCAGGAGCAGAACGGGAATGCTGAGTACCAGTGATACAAGCATGTCATCTACCGAATCGTTGAAAAGTGTTCGTGCTCTCTTCGTCAGGCGATAGTTGCACCGTTCATACCGACGGCAGGGTAACCATTAATACGGGGTCTCCATCTTCGTCAAGCCACGGTCGATCACAGCGAGCGTTCTTGTGCGTGTTTGTCCAAACGCTGAATGACGGAGGTTAGCGTGTGGCCCACTCGATATAAAACCGAGTCCACATACAGTCGATTCAGGAACAGCACATAGAGACGCATCCGGACGCTGTCGATCCAGGGTGGGGTCCATACAGTCCGGCCATGAGATCGCATGTAGACATAGATCCAGCCACCGATGATCACGAGCGTAGATCCTGTGAGGAGGAGGTCAAAGAGCCAGTCTGGCAGATCGCCCGCCTTGAAGTACAAGGCCACTTCCTCAGGATGAGGATAGAGGAACGCCGTGAACGATTCCACGGCAAACAAATACACAAACACAATGAATAAGAGGGTCGACAACATGGATGCCGCGACCTTCCAAGAGGCGACAGTACGCAATCGGGTCAGTGTTAGGATGGCTTGTGAAGAGGTAACCCAGATGAAGAAGAGAAAGATGACCGTGCCCTGCGATTCGAGCAGGGGAATCTGTAACACACCGTGTGTCGCTAGGAGAATGAGGAGAGGAATCAGTAAGGTTGTGAAAACTCCCGTCGTCCAGGTCAGGGAGGAATAGCTTTCTTGTTCCGCCTCATGTTGTGGAGAAGGACGCGTGGGCTCTTGCCTCGCTTTGTGAATGACATTACTGCTGTACAAGAACACCGTGGCCTTGAACAGGCCATGAGCGATTAAGTGAAAAACCGCGAGAGAAAAGGCACCAAGACCGCATTCCATAACCATGTAACCCATTTGTCCGATCGTCGAGAAGCCGAGCATGTTTTTGATATCATTTTGCACCAGCATCATCGTGGCGCCGATAATGGCCGTCAGCGTTCCGATGACGAGGGCGATGTGCAACGTGGTGGAACTCATCCCGAAGAGGGGAGCCAAGCGGTTGATGAGAAATCCGGCGGCATTGATAATGCCCGCGTGCAAGAGGGCGGTCACGGATGTCGGGGCATAGAGATAACGGGGCAGCCAGCCATAAAATGGAAACTGAGCGGACTTACTCATCCCACCGACCAGGAGCAGCAAGGTGACAGCCGTCGCGCCGTTGAATTCAACGCCAGGCAATAATGAAACCGTTGCCGCCGATTGCTTGGCGACGACAAACAGGTCGGGAAATTCCACTGTGCCATACAGTACGTACGCCAGTACGGTTCCACCTAAGAAGGCGATGTCACCGACCCGTAAGAGTGTAAATGTGCGAAACGCGCTCTTCAGCGTTTCCGGGTGGCCATGATTGTGGACGAGGAGATACAAGAGGTAACTCAACAGCTGCCACAGCATGAACAGCATCAGGAGATTGGCACTCGACACCATGCAGAGGAGCACACACACCGTGAGTCCGATCAGGGCCAGATACCGGCGTTCATGTATATCCTGGTACATATACTCGACGGAGTAGGTATAAATAATCGTGCCGATGCCGGAGATCAAGACCATCATCACCGCGCTCAAGCGGTCGATATACAGGCCGATCGGAACGGCCAACACCGTAGACGTAACGGGATCGTACAAGCGAAGTGTAATCGGCCCCTCAGTGGCCACCACATACAGCGTGATGATGGCGCAGCAGAAGGCCGCGCCGATCGGCCAAGCGGCGATTTTCGCACGAGCGTGGCGCGTGGCCTCGCTCCCGAGCCCCACAATCAAGGCGGTGATCAACGGTAGCAGCGGCACCAGTAACACAGCGGCCATCATCACCTCAACGGGATGCCAAAAACACAAAAGCCAACCGTCTCGCGTCGACCGATGGTCAACCGAAGCAATTGGCTTGTACTGCGACCGGCCTCTCAGCATGAAGTGCGAGTCGCCCTACGGCCTATGACGGGAAACAGCCGTCTTGCCTGTCCGCAAGCAATCTTGTGGAGAGGCAACACTGCGTACCACCGATAATGCGGCTTCATGAATAATATGGGGCACCGTATAGCGTCAAGCTCGAAATGGTCACACAGGTCTTCACTTCTTCCCCGCGGGAGTCGAAAGATGCCACGCGAATCCCGAGACTGAGGCGAAAGTCCTATGGCAGTACTTGTTCACCCGCCACATGCGCTCTTATAATCACGGGAGAGGGGGCTATGGAAAACTCAATACGTAATGCCGTCATCAGGTTCGAGCAAGAATTCATGGGCCGGGGCCCGGATGAAGTACGAGCGCTCGTCGCCCGCGACCTTGTGGTCGTCCGACTCAAAGGCGTCTTGACACCGGCCGAACGTCAGCTTGCCAAAACGGTGGAAGGGGTTGAGATGGTCAAGCAACTTCGGCAGAACTTGATCGCGCAGGGCAGGGACAAGCTCTGTGAGCAAGTCGGCGAAATCACCGGGGCGAAGGTGCTCGGGCTCTTTACCGATATCGACGTACAACTCGGCGAGCGGGTCTTTGTTTTTACGACAGATCGGGAGATCCAATATGGGACGAGGTAGCAGGCCGCCGGATTGTGGGTTGGGGTAGATGATAGGGTTTCGACCTCACGCGGTCGACTCATTTCGCCTCTTCATGGAAGCGTACGGCTTGTTTCAAATCTCTCATTAGTGTATATACAGAAACGTGTTCACGTGGGACATCGCGAAAGCAATCGCCAACTTTGAAAAGCACGGTGTCTCATTCGAGGAGGCAGCAACCGTCTTTGAAGATGCCAATGGCCTAGATTGGGACGATCTGACCCATTCGCATCAGGAGCCGCGGTTCAAGCGACTAGGCGAGTCGGTGATTGGGAGGATACTGCTCGTTGTCTACACCAAACGGAGATCGGAGCATGGCAAGGAATCGATCAGGATCATCAGAGCGAGGCAAGCAAGTCGGAAAGAACGTCAAGCTTATGCCAGATTTACAGATTGATTTCTCAGATATCCCGGAATCAACTGTCGACGAACTGCGACGTGCCAGGCGAGTGGGACGACCGGCGAGCGGGATGGCGAAGCAGTTGATTGCCATCCGTCTTTCACCACAGCTGCTTGATCGTTTACGAAAGATGGCCGTGAAACAGCACAAGCCCTATCAGACGCTCATTCATGAATTATTGGAGAAGGCTGTATCAAGAGCAGCATGACCTGAGTTTCTGCGATTAGAAACAATCACGCTCCCTTTTTGCTTTCCATCATCGATATCGATGTGCAGCTCGGCGAACGGGTGTTCGTCTTTACGACGGATGGAGAACTGCAAAACGGGAAGTAGAGAGAGGGTCGTTAGATGGATGGCGGATCCAGAGGTAACAGGTTCTGCTCCAGCCTTAGCCCACATTATTCATGAACACTTCTACTGCAATCGCCGATCCCCTGTTGCGGCAATGTGCGTCAATCGTTGTTCGCCCTTCGATAGAACTCAGGGCCGTGAGCTTGCCGAACGGTGAAGCATCTCGGTCAGCGGTCTCAAGTTTGAGGTTTCATGTTTCAGGTTGTCCGGAAGCTTGGAATCTGAAACGTGGAACTTGAAACGTCCCCAGGCGAGTTCGCCACGAACAGTCATGAATAATGGGGTCTAGTGTGCCGGCGTCTCGGCTGGTTGTGCAACAGAGGGCGTGGTGACCGGCGGATCGCCACGTTTGGGAGTGGGGTGCCAGCCCATGACCGCGAGCAGCACCAAGAAGCTGATAACATACGCCACTGCGACATGCCAGCCCTGATACACCCAGCGACCGACGTTCCTCGCATCCGGATACATGTTGGACAATGCCACGCCGGCCGACGAGCCGAACCAGATCATTGAGCCGCCGAACCCCACCGTGTAGGCGAGCATGCCCCAGTCATAGCCGCCTTGTTTCAGCGCGAGCGCAGTGAGTGGGATATTGTCGAAAACCGCAGAGATGAAGCCGAGTCCCATGGCCGATTGCCAGGATGCGACCGGCAATTTTTCCACCGGCATCATCGAGGCGCAGGTGACCAGTGCGAGCAGAAAAATCGTCCCTTTGGTCGCATCGGGTAACAGAGTCCAATCCGGTTTGCGTAACGGCGCCGAGACCAGGATCGCCAGGGCCACGGCTACGCCGATGAATGGGAAGCTATCGGCGATTTCGGCGTGCGCCAAGTTGATGTACACGTTGGTGGAAATCGCCGTCACCAAAATGAACGCCACAACACCGACGCGGCCCCAATCCACATGTGCGCCACCGGGCTTATAGGCCATCAACGGCGAAAACTTGTTCTGCTGCAACGCGGCCGGAATACCGAACAGGACCAGTGCGACCACCGCGGCGACATACGCGTGGAAGACTTGGGCCGGGCTCACGCCGTCGATCCACATCATGGTGGTCGTGGTGTCGCCCACTACGCTGCCCGAACCGCCCGCATTGGAGGCGGCGACGATCGCAGCGAGGTACCCGATGTGGACCTTGCCGCGAAAGACGGTGTGAGCCATGGTGCCCCCAATCAGCGCCGCAGCGATGTTGTCGAGAAACGAGGACAGCACGAACACCATTGCGAGCAGCGCGAACGCACCCTTTGTTTGTCCCGGCAGGTACTTCGGCAGCACCGAAGGGATATGGCTTTCCTCGAAATGCTTGGACAGCAGCGCAAAGCCGAGCAACAGGCACAGCAGATTGGCAAGAATGACCCACTCATGGGCCAGGTGGCTCAGCAAGCCCGGTAGGCCATCGCCGGTCTTGAACCCGGTGAACGTCAGTTTGTATAACGCGATCGTTCCGAGGCCAGTAAGTGCCACTTGCAGCGTGTGGTGGTGGAACAGCGCGACACCGAGCAGCGTGAGGGCGAACAAGATGAAGTCGAACGGGATGCCAAGCACGGTGGGTGGGTCGGTCGCTGCGATAGCGAACGACGGGACCAACCATAACGCGAACGCGGCTCCGGCGATGCCCAGCCACGGGCCAATGCCGGCGCGAGATAGCGGAATCTTCTGCTCTTCAAGGCGCATGAGGCTCCTCTGCATCACGGTCATCGTGCAAGCACCGATCAGGCGACTGTCGACGAGAAATGCGGTGAATTTCGTGGGGGTATGGAATAGCGGTTGGGGTCCCGCCCCCGATGTTGCCCCAGAAACCCTATCGTTAGCTGAGAGAACGATTGTTCGTTTTGCGGTGGATCGGGAATTGTCGGACGGGGATCATCAGTGTCTCGCCGAATGAGAGACCCAGATGTCGTGGTTCAAAGTGACAACCGGACGATCCAGATACACCGGAAATCCAAACGAACCCAGAAGCTACACAGGCAGGTGAGTGAAAATCAAGGCAAACTTTCCGCGGATCCTGCTTCGAAGACAACTTGGCGAGACTTCTGACATGCGTTTTGCTGGTGATACAAGGGCGGACATGACCAGCACCCGGTTTTCCGTTCAATGAGCCAGTTTGGCTTGATAATGTTGCGTCGAAACCCAAGTCATTTGACCAGCGTGACGGGGATCTGGGTCAGATGGACGACCTTGGTGGTGACTGAGCCCATCACGAGCCCAGCGATACGCCCGAGTCCACGCGATCCCATGACAATTTCGCAGGCCCCAACTGTCTTGGCGCACTCCACAATCTGTTCAGCGGCATCGCCTTCCGCCGTACTGCTCGCGAACGCCACGCCCGACGAGCGCAGCACGTGCTCTGCCGGTTCGAGAATCTCACGATTATACTGCGCTGCCATTTCTGCTGCTTTCTTGTCGCCCACGTAGACCTGGATTTCGCCGTACACGCGTAGCGGGGGATGCACAGTCACGAGATGCACGCGACCTTGTGGTTGTACACGTGCGCGCTCAACGGCAAGATGGAGTGCACGCATTGCGCTCTCCGAGCCGTCCATCGGAACCAAGATTGTGTTAGGCATAACGACCTCTTTCAAGTCAGTAACGAATAATTAAAAAAGCCCTATATCTTATATTTCGCAGATTTAAGTAGCTAGTGCATAAATTGACTGACCGCATCCTTCGATTTACCTCCAGTAGCTCAGAACGGGAATCAGGCAAGGAAGAAAAGCATGAGGTTCGAAGATGTGAGACCGGTCGCGCGTATAGGCCCTCTTAAAGCAGCTCGTTTCTCTGAGACTGCATCCGGGCAAGACGTTCCGGGCAGGGTTTGTCGCAGCCGGCATCGCACTCCAGACCAAGGCGTTCAAGACCGCCGCAACTGCCACCGATCGGACGGCGACCGAGCAGGACACCCACCGCCATCGCCAGGATCGCAATCACCATAACAAGAAAGGTCACCAGGAAAATGGTCATGACAGCTCCTGTTTCCGGTACCGTTGGAAGGCACAGCAGACGCGCTCTTCAAATTGTCCATCCCGTTCGATGACGAAAAGGACGGGAAGATTGAGTCGTTCCGCGATGGCCATGCCACGTTCAGGCCCCAACACCTGAAATGCGGTGGCCCAGGCGTCGGCTCGCATGCTGGTGTCCGCCAGCACCGTGACCGACACCAGATGATTATCGATCGGCCAGCCGGTGGTTGGATCGATGGTATGGGAATAGCGCCGCCCGGCGATTTCAAAAAAGTTCCGATAATTTCCAGAGGTCGCGAGGGCGATGTCGCTGAGTGCCAGCATGGTGTGCACCGAGCGTTCGCCCGACAGCGGCTTCTCTATCGCGATTCGCCAGGGTGTATCACGCTCCTTGAGTCCGCGTACCCTTATCTCACCACCGATCTCTACCATATAATGTTCAATGCCGTGTGCGGTCATGAGTTCAGCCACCCGGTCCACCCCGTAGCCCTTGGCGATTCCGGACAGATCCAGGAAGACATCAGGGCGGTGTTTGCGTATCGCAAGTTGAGTCTCACTGAGTGTAATTTTATCAAGTCCGCTACGCGCACGGGCGGCGGCGATGGTGCTCTCGGGTGGGACGCGGTCCGGATGAACGTCCGGGCCGAAGCCCCAGAGATTGACCAGGGGACCGACCGTGATGTCGAACGCTCCTTCACTCTGGGCGCCGATCTCGAGCGCGGCTTTGAGTACGGTACGGAGCGACGCGGATGCGGGAACCCAGTCGGTGGTATGCAGACGGTTAAAGCGCGACAGTTCGGATTCCGGGTCATAGGTGGACATGGTGTGATTGATCTCGGCCAGCAAGGTGTCCACTTCGATCTGTATGGCCTTCGGCGAAGGAATATTCGGAGTGGGGCGGTATTTGACGTTATAGGTGGTCCCCATGGTGCGACCACTCACGTGCAGTTCTGCGGGAGGCGGCTCAGGGCGTAACAGGCTGAAGCCGGTACCGGCCGCCAGCAGAACGATCAAGGCAACCAACGCACGGGGTCGCGCAATGGCGGGAGGCATGGATGGTCATCCTCCGAAGTCATCGAGCATGATGTTTTCCCGCTCGACGCCCAGGTCCAACAGCATCTTGATCACGGCGGCATTCATCATCGGCGGTCCGCAGAGGTAGTACTCACAGTCCTCGGGCGCCGGATGAGTCTTGAGATACTCATTATGGAGCACGTTATGGATAAATCCGGTGTAGCCGGTCCAGGCGTCTTCCGGGAGCGCGTCGGACAGGGCGACATGCCATGTGAAGTTGTCGTGCTCGGCGGCCAGCTTGTTGAAATCGTCGACATAGAACATCTCGCGCTTCGATCGAGCCCCATACCAAAAGGACATCTTGCGTGTGGTCTTGAGGCGACCCAGCTGATCGAAAATGTGCGACCGCATGGGCGCCATTCCTGCGCCACCGCCGATGAATACCATCTCGTTGTCGGTGTCACGCGCAAAGAACTCGCCGAACGGCCCGGAGATGGTGACCTTGTCACCCGGTTTCAGTCCAAACAGATAGGACGACATTTTACCAGGAGGCAGGTTTTGTGTGCGCGGGGGGGGGGTGGCAATGCGAATATTGAGCATAATGATGCCACGCTCTTCAGGGTAATTGGCCATGGAGTAGGCACGCTCGAGGGGCTCATTGACTTTAGACACAAGGTCCCAGAGATTCAGCCGGTCCCAGTCGCTGCGAAATCGCTCCTCGATATCAAAGTCTTTGAATGAGTGCTCATACGGAGGGCAAAAAATCTGGATGTACCCTCCGGCACGAAAATCAACATATTCATCCTCGGGAAGCTCCAGGACCAATTCTTTGATGAAGGTCGCCACATTGTGGTTGGAGCGCACGGTACATTCCCATTTCTTGACACCGAAGACCTCATCCGGAACTTCGATCTTCATGTCCTGCTTGACAGCCACCTGACAGGAGAGACGGTAGCCCTCGCGCGCCTCACGCTTGTTGATGTGAGCGGTTTCGGTCGGCAGAATGACCCCACCTCCTTCGAAGACCTTGACCCGGCACACGCCGCACGTCCCGCCGCCACCGCAGGCCGAACTGATAAAAATCTTGGCGTCGCCCAGCGCCCCAAGCAATTTCCCGCCGATGGGTGTCTCGATATGCTTCTTATCGTTGATCGTGATCGTGACATTGCCGCTGGCCACTAGTTTCGAGCGTGCACTCAGAATGAAGACGACGAGAATGAGGACGAACCCGGTAAACACACCGACGCCTAGTAGGATCTCGATCATGCGCGGTCTCTTATTCTCAAACTCAGAGTTGAATTCCTGAAAAGGCCATGAACCCCAGGGCCATCAACCCCGCGGTGATGAACGTCACGCCGAGTCCCTGCAAACCGGCCGGTATGTCGGAATACTTGAGCTTCTCACGGACCCCTGCCATTGCCACGATCGCAAGCGCCCACCCGACACCCGATCCTATTCCATAGGTGACGCTCTCACTAAAATTATAGTCACGTTCGACCATAAACAGGCAGCCGCCGAGAATAGCGCAGTTGACGGTAATCAGCGGCAAAAAGATTCCCAACGAGTTGTACAGCGACGGGACATATCGATCGAGAAACATTTCCAGGACCTGGACGACTGCCGCAATGACGCTGATGTAGGTGATGAGCCCAAGGAAATCCAGACTGATCTCAGGGAGCCCTGCCCATGCCAGCGCGCCATCCTTTATCAGAAATTGGTAGATCAGGTTATTGATGGGGATGGTCAGACTTTGGACGACGACCACAGCGATGCCGAGTCCGAGCGCCGTGCCGATTTTTTTCGAGACGGCCAGGAACGTGCACATGCCGAGAAAAAACGTCAGCGCGAGATTCTCGACGAAGACCGCTTTGATAAATAGATTGATCAGGTCGGTCATGAGGCCACCTCCGGACGGGGCGCGTGATAGATCTTGTATTCAGGTTGCTCCACTTGTGCCGGTTTCCAGGAACGCACCACCCAAATGATCATGCCGATCAGAAAGAACGCACTCGGAGGCAGGAGCAACAAGCCGTTCGGCGCGTACCATCCGCCGTCTCGATCAAGCGGGAGGATCGGATACCCGAACAAGGAACCGGAGCCGAACAGCTCGCGGATGACCCCGACGACCATGAGGAGGGCGCTATAGCCGAGGCCGTTGCCAAGCCCATCGAGGAAGCTGGGGAACGGGGGATGTTTCATCGCATAGGCTTCCGCACGTCCCATGACGATACAATTGGTGATAATCAACCCGACGAAGACCGACAGGTCCTTGCTGATGCTGAACGCATAGGCTTTGATGAACTGATCGGTGACGATGACCAGCGACGAGATAATCGTCATCTGCACGATGATGCGAATGCTGCTCGGGGTATGATTGCGGACCAGACTAATGGCCGCATTGGAGAAGGCGGTGACGACGGTCAATGCGATGCACATGGTGATCGTGGTCGAGAGCTTCGAGGTCACGGCCAGTGCCGAGCAAATCCCTAAGACTTGTAGAATAACCGGGTTATTGTCGACGATCGGCTCGAAAATGATCTTCTTGTGTTGGTACGACATGAGCGCTAGCTCCTTTCGTGACGCAAACGGGACAGATACGGCCCGTACCCCTTGTCGCTCAGCCAGAATTTCAGCGAATTCTCCACCCCTCGCGAGGTGATGGTGGCGCCGGCGAGCGCGTCGACCTGATGGTGAGCCTCCGGGGTGGAACTGTCAACGGCGACCTTCGTCACCTCAATCTGAACCTTCCAGTTCTCGTCGAAGAGGACTTTGCCCGTCCATTGGGCGCGCCACTTGGGATTATCGATCTCTCCTCCGAGCCCAGGGGTTTCGGCATGCTGATAGAAGCGGAGCCCCTGAACCGTTCGTAAATCCTGCTCCAGGGCAAGAAACCCGTACATGGTTGACCAGAGCCCGTATCCGTAGACCGGCAGAATCAGTCTCTTGAACTCACCGTTGGCTCCGACAATCCGATAGACCGGCAGATAGCGCGGTTCACGCCTGATCCCCGCCACATCCTCTCGCCGGGTGAGTTCGGTGGAGATCTCGGGATCCTTTCCGGCCTTGACGATATTAAAGGTGTCAGGATCGATCCCCTTCACCTCTTCACCGGTCGCCAGTTCGATCATACGGGCGTCAATCCGTTTGAGTGCTTGTTCTTCCGTCAGCCCCTCCTTAAGGAGGCCGGACACCGCAACCACATTTCGGATGAGGTCGGCCTTCTGATTCGTTTCCTGAATGGGGCGAAGGAGTACCGCTGCACCGGCCACCACCACCGAGCAGACTAGACAGAGAACCAGTGTCACCAGCAGGGTCTTGCTCGCACTTTCAGCCGGCGCAGCGGATACGGCGGAATCTGGTTCAGGCGCGGACATGGCGGCGAAGCCTCCGTCGGATGTTCAGCTGGACGACCGCATAATCGATGAGGGGCGCAAACACATTAGCAAACAAAATCGTAAGCATCACGCCTTCCGGAAAAGCCGGGTTTGCCACGCGGATCAACACGGTCATGGCCCCGATCAGTATGCCGAAGACCCAGCGCCCGGCGCTCGTCATGGCGGCCGACACCGGGTCGGTGGCCATGAAGACCGCGCCGAAGGCAAACCCACCCAGCACCAGGTGCCAGTACCAGGGCATCGCCACCATGGGATTGGTCTCGCTGCCGATCACATTGAACAGGAGCGAGGCCCCGACCATCCCTAGAAAGCATCCAACGATAATGCGCCAGGACCCGACTTCGGTATAGATCAGGAACGCCGCGCCGAGCAGACAGGCGAGGGTGGAGGTTTCCCCCATAGAGCCCGGCATCAGGCCGATAAAGGCATTCCACCAGGTCGTGCCTCCTTTGATGATCTCCTCAACGCCGCCGACTTTTCCCAGGCTGAGTGCGGTCGCGCCGGAATAGCCATCGACCGCTACCCACACGCGGTCACCCGAAATTTCGGCGGGGTAGGCGAAAAACAGAAACGCTCGCGCGGTCAGGGCTGGATTGAGAAAATTCTTGCCGGTCCCGCCGAAGATCTCTTTGCCGAGGACCACGCCGAAGGTAATTCCGATGGCCACCATCCAGAGCGGCATATCGGGTGGCAGCGTCAGCGTGAAGAGCATGGAGGTGACCAGGAAACCTTCATTGATCTCTTTCTGGCGCACCGTGGAGAAGACCGTTTCCCAGATACCGCCGACGATTAAGGTCGTCAGATAGATCGGTAGAAAATACAAGAAGCCATGGACCGTATTGGCCAGAATACTGCCGGCATCAAACCCGATATGGAGCCCCGCCAGCAGGTCGTACCGCCAGCCTGTCTTGGCCATGCCCATCTTGGCGAGGGCCAGATTGGCCTGATAGCCGGTGTTGAACCAACTCCACAGGATGCAGGGAATCAGCGCCACCACCACGTACACCATCAATCGCTTCAGATCGATGCCGTCCCGCACATGCGGCGCGTGGCGCGTGGTTTCGGGAGAGGAATAGAAAAACCCATCGACCATCTCGAACACGGGATAGTACTTCTCATACTTGCCGTCTTTGGCAAACAGAGGCCGGATACGATCGAGATAGCGTTTCATACCTGCCATCAGCCTTCTCTCTCAATCTGGCTCAACACGTTCCTCAGCACCGGGCCATAGTCGTTCTTGCCGACGCACACGAAGGAGCATAAGGCAAGGTCTTCCTCGTCCAATTCCATGCAGCCCAATTGTTGCGCCATGTCCGTGTCTCCCACCATGAGGTAACGCAGTAGCTGCGTCGGAAGGATGTCCAGCGGCATGATATCTTCGAAGTTACCGAAGGGCACCATGGCACGATGCCCTCCGTTGAGCCCGGTGGTGAACCCAAACTCCTCCTTGCGGTGACGGAAGAGGCTCGACAGCATGACGTTGCTCTGGGAGAAGGTTTTTCGCCCCGGGGCGAACCAGCCCATGAACGTGCGTTCGACCCCTTCCTGAATCACGGATATCTGTAAATGATGGCGCCCCAGATAGGACGACCAGCCGGCTGCATGACGCCCCGACAAGATCGAGCCGGAGATGACGCGGCTTTCACCATCCTGAACCTCTCCCTCGATCAACTCCTCAATGCAGGCGCCGAGCCTGGTCTGGAGTAGTCGTGGCTGTTTCACGTGGGGTCCGCCTAGCGCGACGATGCGGCTAGTCGATAAGCGGCCGCTGGTAAACAGCTTGCCGATCGCTATCACCTCTTGGTAGTTGAGATGCCAGACCAGCTTGTTGACGTCGACTGGTTCCAAAAAATGAATGTGTGTCCCCGGCAGACCGGCGGGGTGGGGGCCTTCGAAACTCGCCTGGCGCAGGTGGCCTATACCCTGTGGGACCGGCAGTTCGGCTGCGAGTGGCTTGCACACCCACAGCGGCATGGTGCCAAGGCGCGAGAGCACCGTGAGGCCATGGCCGAACGACTTAGCCTCTGCAGTAATGATTGGTATAGGATCGGCGGCCAGCGGGTTGCTGTCCATCGCCGTTACGAAGACAGCCGCCGGACGAGTAGTCGGGTCGGCGATCTTGCTATAGGGACGCGTGCGTAACGCCACCCACAGACCCGATGCCAAAAGATTCTCCACCACCTGCGTTTCGGTCAAGCCGGCCAGCTCGTCGACGGGGTAGGACGCAAATGTCTCCTCGTTTTCAGTTTCGTCGAGCCGGATGACGACCGACTGGAGCAGGCGTTGCGCTCCACGATGAATCGCGCGCACCGTGCCGGCACCCGGAGCCGTGATGCGTACGCCTGGTAGCTTCTTATGCTCGAACAGCGCTTGGCCGAGCTTCACCTTATCCCCCTCGGCGACCAACATGGCGGGTTTGAGATCGACATGATCCACGCCGAACACGCCGACGTGGCGGACCGGTTTGGCAAGATGGACCAGCTGCTCCGGCTTCCCGCTGATCGGCAAATCCAGCCCTTTTTTTATTCTGATCATCATGGCAGATGCGATGACAGTCACGCTGTCCTACTGGGTCAACTGCGATGGTTAGGAGCTGATGTATTGTGTACGCTGCTGGATGAGTCCGTCCTTTTCATCAATCATGAGCCCGGCCATACGTAAAAGAGGTAGTACACGATCAGAGTTAAAGGGCCTAGTACAACTGTTTGGACATCGTGCTGTCAAGTCTTCAATTTGGTGTCTGTCGGTGGTAGGGCGGAGTATCGATGACGGTCGATCGGAGGCTCGCCTACTGGGGCTCAACGTTGATCCTGCAACCTTCCGGTACTACACTGCCTTCCGGACATGGTTCCCCCGCTCGTCAGATTCGGTACCTCGACTTGGACCTACGAGGGGTGGAAAGGCCAGGTCTATTTCAGGGACTACCCCAAGGGGACGTTTACCAAGCACTGTTTGACCGAGTACTGGCAGTTTCTGCGCAACGGCTCACCGCTTTTCCGTACCGTCGGCAATGATTCCACGTTTTACCGGCCACCGACGAGTCAGCAGCTTCGTGCCTACCGCGATCAGATGCCTGAGCACAGGGAGATGTGCTTCAAGGTCTGGGAGGACATCACGGTGCCTGTGTTCGCACCGCATCCACGGTATGGAGTGAAGGCCGGCAAGCCGAATCCTCGTTTCCTCGATGCACAGCTCTTCAACGACCTCGTGTTGGCTCCATTTAGAGAAGCTCAGTTCAAGGACTGCACGGGGCCATTTCTGTTTGAGTTTCAACGTCACGATCTCTCGATTGCCGAATTCTGCTCCAAGCTGGATGGCTTTTTTAGTCAACTCCCCAACGAGTTCAAGTATGCAGTTGAGATCAGGAATGCCGGGCTCCTTGGGCCAGAGTATCGGAAGGTGCTGGAAGCGCACGGCGTGGCGCACGTGTACAACCATTGGTCCTACATGCCTGCATTAGCGGAACAGCACCAACGGATGCAGGAGACGTTCACAGCTCCATTCACTGTTCTCCGCCTGCTCACGCCGCTCAAAATGAGTTATGCGGACGCCAAGAAACGGGCAGCGCCCTATACCAAAATTGTCGCGAAACTCCCAGAGATGCGTAGAGACACCGTATCGCTCATTCAGCAATCGATCAACCACGGCAAACCGGCCTATGTGTTGGTGAACAATCGAAGTGAGGGTAACGCGCCCAAGACCATTCAAGGGCTGGTGGAGCTATTGGAAGCTGCAGGGCCATTTCGGCATGAGTGAGCGGTTCGATCGTCGCGGCTGTTTCCATGTCTGACATTTCCTCGCCGCATTGTCGATTCACCGATGTTGTGCGATCGGTTTTTGTCCATTCGTGACGAAATTCGACTCAAGATTAGCCAATCGGCACCGAAATAAACAGGAGATCCCTGCGTGATTTGTATGGCCGCAGGGGCCATGCGACCAAGGACGCATCCTGGTTGATCACTCATCTGAATCCTTTCTTGATCACACCGATGACAACGCAATTCCATGGCCCAATGGTGTTTGGAGCGATTACCTGCTCCCTCTTGGGTCTCGTGGGATGGTTTCACGTCCAGCTCACTGAGGTTGAGCCACCGACACTGGATTCAAAAGACGTGTTTGTCTTCCAAGGTCTCACAGGACCGATGGAGAAGACGGTTGTCGCGCCCTCCAGTCTCTCATCTCCTCATGCCTATGCCATCGGTGGTCCAAGTCGATTAGCCCTGTTACTGACTGAGGAGCGATCGAATTGGTTGGGATTGGCGCATGGGCTAAAATCAATCGGTGTGCCGTTTGTCGTGACGCGGGACTATCGGGAGGCACTCAAACATCGGGTCATTCTGGTCTATCCAACGATTACGGGAACATCATTTTCGCGTGAGGCCATTCGCGCGGTGGCCGCCGTTCCGCGTCATGGCGGCACCTTGATTGCCACCCAGGTATTGGGTGGGGGACTCGAAGAAGTCTTTGGCTATTCGGATGTGGCGGAGGCATTGCACAATCAAGAGATCCGTTGGAATCGTGCGCATCCCCTTATGGAACGGATGACCGACCCAGCTGAATGGGTGACCAAACTAAACGGCAGACAGGAAAATTCCGTCGGGACCTACAGCTATGGGCAGGCCAGGGGAGTGCTCGGCAGTTATCCTGACGGGTCGGTGGCTGTGACGGCAAAGGACTATGACAGGGGGCATGCCTATGCCATCGGCATCGATCTCGGCGCTCTGTTGTTGAAAGGCTATACCAACCGTACTGATGGATTCACTACGAGCTTTGACAATCAATTCGACCCGACGTTGGATGTCTGGCTCCGCCTGCTGAAAGGAATGTACCAAACGGGAGAGCCGAATGCGGTGACGATCGGCACGGTGCCGTTCGGGAAATCGCTTTCCGTCATGTTCACGCACGATGTCGATTTTACGCAGTCCATGGCGAATGCGGTGGGCTATGCGGAGTTTGAACGAAGCAAGGGACTGACAGGAACCTACTTTATTCAGGCGAAATACATTCGGGATTATAACGACGACATTTTTTTCGATGAGGAAGGGATACGACATCTTGCCAGATTGGCCGAACTCGGTATGGAGTTGGCCAGCCACACCGTTGCACACTCCGCCTCATTCAACACGTTTCCCATGGGGACGGGGCAGGAACAGTACCCCAGTTACCGTCCATTTGTGAAAACCCGCTCGAAGGCCTATGGCGCGACGATTCTTGGTGAACTGCGCGTGAGCAAGTTTCTCATCGATCGGCTGGGCGGCGGCCCTGCGATGGTGTCATTCCGGCCCGGTGAGCTCTCGAATCCGTTCGGTCTGCCGCAAGCCTTGGTGGCAACCGGGTTTCGCTATAGTTCCGCGGCGACGGCGAACAATTCATTGACGCACTTGCCGTACCAGATGACCTATGACCGGTTGTCGGAGTCGGAAGTCGACATCTTCGAATTTCCCGTCACCATTGAAGACGAGGAATTGCCGCCGATGGGAGAACGTATCCCGCAAGCTCTGGTGTTGGCGAAACAGATTGCTCGATATGGTGGCACGGTCGTGGTGCTGATTCACCCGAACATACTCGGTCACAAGCTTGAGTTCGAGAAGCAATTTTACGAAGCGGTCAAAGACTGGGCCTGGTTCGGATCCATGCGGGAATTTGGGGACTGGTGGTCGGCTCGCAACTTGTCGCACGTAGACGTGGCCGGCAAAGCCGATCGAAAGGTGGTATCCATCAATGCACCACGACGAATCTCCGGTGTGACAATCGAAGTGCCGATCGGGTGGACCTTGTTGCCGCAAAGAGGAGCGAGGCAAGATGGGCACACGATCATTCTGGACATGGTTGAGCAGACGAGGGTGCTCCATTTCGCCGTCGACGGGACGATCCGGGACCTCTAGTTGGAGACTGCCATCTCGTCTCCTTCAGCCCAGGCAAAACCCAGGGTGGAGGGGGACGAACCTCATCTCTCGTTGCAGTAGCCCGTCTCGCCCTGTGACCACGCCATTCGTCAGCTGCCAAACTTCGCCGGAAACTGTTTTGCGATGGCATTCGTCAGCGTATCGGCAATCATATAGACATGATGCTCCATCGCCGTCCAGGTCTCGTCCTCACCCTGGTAATCTTTGTCCTGAAACTTGTTGATTTGAACCACGTGATGGCCAATATTCGTGGCGAACAGGCTGCGGACCGTGTCTTTAGGGAGGTGCGGATTGATCTGACTGAAAAGGTTGGCGATCTCGTCGGCGATCGAGGCCCCTGTCGCTATGGCCGCCTCCTGGCGGCGCTTATCCCCGGAAACTGTGGCGTCGGAGTAGGCCTGAATCATCTCATCGTGTTTTGTGAGGAGGGTACGAAACCGCCCAGCTGTTGCATCGCCGTAGAAGGGAGCCAATGTCTTTGCCATATCTCTTGCGTTGGCCGCCACCGCTTTCTCCGCGAAATCCCGAGACCTCCGATCACCTTTCGCATTATCCATCACGACATGGCGAATCCAAAACACGTGTCGAGACCACTCATCACGCAACACGGCCTGCAGGTCGGCCACGGTGACCGGATGTGGGTCAGAGAGGGAACTTCCTTCATGCGCGCAACCACCTAGGCCGATGATGGTGAAGACCAGCAGTGCGACGGAGCGATGCAGTGTATTCATGGCAACCCCTTCCCTATCGTAAGGTTAGATGGACATCCTTTTTATCCTGCAGCCGAGGTAGCGGTTCTAGGCCCTCAGGCCAATGCAGGCGATCAATGTGATCTATACCGCGTTCACATGTCGAACGTGTAAACGTTCTGTAAACAACGGGTAAACAATCGCAGCAGCCCAAGGAGTGTGACAGGCCTTACAGAAACAAGTACAGCGCAGCCACCACACCAAAGAATTCGGAAGTGTTCTTCCCTCTGAGACTGAACCATGGACCGGCAATCAGCCCGACGTGTTGCGTGAAGTGGTATTCCACGGCCGGCGCAATGGAGAGAAGATTGCTGTATCCTTTGCCTACCATCGCCAGCTCACCCTGTGCGCCGACGCCTGCGGTTCCAGAGAAGTGCGTTGCATTGATCGTCTGGAATCCGATATCGAGCGCGAGAACGATATGTTGTGTCAGCGTATATTCCCCCGCAACGGTGAAGGTGGTCACGGATCCGGGCTCAACACGACCCGTAGTGTCGAATCCTCCACCGTAGGAATTGAATCCACGCACCGAGACGGGCGAGTAGAAGCCGTAGGATACATTCAGACGGTACCTCAACACATGATCTCCTCCCAGCCGTAGTACGTTCTGCACGGCCACGCCCAGGGTTGTGCCAAACGAGCCACCTCCAATCCCGCCCAGATCCACAGTGGACGGCCCGAGATCGTTATGGCGACCAGTCGGAAAGACTTCCTGAAACCAAAGGAGCACATATGGAAGCCATGAATCAGAATCGCCTCTCAGTACTTGGAAGCCCAGCTGGAGGGGCAAGTCGCCGAATCCTGAGAGAGAGTCGCGTGATGAGGAGGTCTCAAGCCACTGCGGCGCGATTCCAATATCGATCCGGCTCGTGAGGCCGTAGATGAGGAATGTTTGTTGAATGATCGTGCGTGACACGGTGGCCGAATGCAGGCGCCAGTTATCATTATACAATCCGCCATAGCGTGTATAGAAGAAGTAGGGCTGAACGACCAGATGCCCCGGATCGAGTGTGCGGCCTCTCGTCGACAACAGTGTTCCCGTGAACCAGGGATCGGAAGATGGGTGCGGGTGGGGCTGAGAACTTCCACACCATCCCAACTCTGACAAGCAGATGCACGAGATGAGCATGCTCAGAACAAACTTGGAGAGCATTTCTACCGGAGGAGTGGGGATATGGTTCTTGGGCATAGCGAGGTGATATTCTCCAAATATCAACTCAGGACCTTCCCCATGAATCTCATTCATCACGCGTGCCATCTGGAATCAGCAAGGTCCTGCAAATCGTGGCGTTGTGCGATCTGTCACATCCAAATTGAAATGCGTAAACCCCCTTATTGATGTTAGACTTACGCATTCACATAGGTATTGTATAAATTACCGACTTCTGTAGTCCAACGTACAACCGCTGGGTCCCTCCTCGGTGTGCCCGCGCACATGGCGTGTATCCATGCACGGCAGGTGTGCCCCCACACGATAGTTTCTAGCCTTCGCTACTGTAATCGCAATGAGCGTCACATGTTTGTGGGGTACTATTCTTGCTCGGAATTTCCCAGGAGACCAAAGCGAGGTTCTATGCAATTGGCTGCGGCGCTCATCACGATCCTGTCACCGCTGATGGGAAGTTCTCTGATCATGCTTTTGGGGACTTCCCTTGGGGAGCGTGTGGCCAGGATCGGGATAGCCGGCATGAGTCTTTCGACAGGAGCGGCACTGTTCTCGCTTTATGCGTTAGTCCAGGGTTCCCCGCTTCATTTCGTTCTCCCAGGATTGCCTGATCTTATTGCACCACATTTGTTCATCGATCGACTCTCGGGTGTGATGATGGTGCTTGTAACCGGGGTCAGTCTGGTGATTCACGTCTATTCCAGCCGATATATGCAGGGCGATCAAGGCTACATCCGGTTCTTCAGTCTCTTGAGCCTTTTAACCTTTGTTTTGTTGATGCTCGTCACGAGTGGGCACCTCTTATGGTTATTCTTGGCCTGGCATGCGGTCAGCTGGCTCTTGCGGACACTGCTCGCATTTCACAAAGATAGTCGGGCAGCCCGAGAAGCCGGACAGACAACGTTATATGTGCAGGGATTGGGGGACGCGGCACTGCTGCTTGGTTTCGGGTTAATCTATACGACGTTTGGAACATTTGATTTGACGGTCCTGGACGAGAGGTGGAACAGCGGTGTGATTGGTCCAGTCCTTGGCGCGGGAACTTGGTGGGAGATTTCAGCCAATACGGTTATCACACTGATCATTGTCCTCGCCCTGCTGACAAAGTCAGCTCAGTTTCCATTTCACATTTGGTTGTCAGGCACAATCGAGGCTCCGACACCGGTCTCCGCCATGCTGCATGCTGGAATCGTCAATGCCGGTGGGTTTCTCGTAAATAGACTAGCTCCGCTCTATGGGTCGTCGCCCACCACCCTGTATATCCTCTTCGCCATCGGTGTGTTCACGGCTTTGATCGGGGCCTTGACGATGCTGACACAGTCCAGCATTAAACGAATCTTAGTCTACAGCACGATGGGACAGATGGGGTACATGGTCATGGAATGCGGCTTAGGCGCATTTGCCTTAGCCGTCTTTCATCTCTGCGCTCATGGGCTCTTCAAGGCAACTTTGTTTCTCAATTCTGGAACCAATATCCATAAGGCAAGAGCGGAGTTCATCATGCCAGAACTGCACGCGGTTCGTACGACAGCCGGCTTTGCGCGTGAAACCTGGGTCGTCGGGTTATTCCTGACGCTGGTGATGCCGCTGGTGATTTTGTTACTTGCCCATGGTGTCATTCACATCCCGCTCTTTGAAACTCAGGGCACCATGATTTTCCTCTTCTTCGCGTGGGTCACTTCTGCCCAAGCGATTTTCAGCTTGTACAGGCTGGGTTCCCGGGCTTCGTGGAAAGTGTCTGCCACGATGGTCGTGACGGTGGTGTTTGTCGGGTTCACCTATCTCTGGGCTGGAGAGTCGTTCACTCACTTTTTATATCCAGTCCCCGGGCAAGCAGTCGCGTATTTCCAGGCTGCTGCATGGCATCAAGGGTTGTTCGAGACTTTTGTTGCCGTCGCCTCACTGGCTATCGTGGCTGTCTGGGGAGTGCTGTATGCCAATGCTCACGGCATGAAGATGCCGTTCCCGGGATGGCTGGAACACCTTCATCGAAAACTGTATGTGGCCTTCCTCAATGCGCTGTATGTGGAAGATCTCTTTCGCGCACTGAACCCGTTTGCGGATCGTACGCGTTCCACGAAGTCGTATCGAATCTGAACGAGGAGCGGATCCTGTGACGATGCAGTGTGAAACAGATCGATTCACTGATGCACAACGAATGGAGCTACGCTCTTACGTCCAATTGGCGGGGGAGTGTGTTTCTCAGTATTGGCCTATGCGAACCTTTATCCACCACAATCCGCTCCATGGACTGGAGGGGATGCCGTTTGAACAGGCCGTGCAGCAGGGAGAACGGTTGTTCGGTGGAAGAGGATATTTGAGTCACGAAGAGTATCGCCGTCATTTCAGAGAAGGACGTATCACGCGTGAAGATCTTCTCGTGGCACTCGAGTCGATTACGCTGGATAAGAACATTACGTTTGCAGGCCGACCTCTTAACCATCAAGAAATTCTTGCGGCCGTCATGGTGTCCGGTCTTGCCGACTCAGATGGGGCCAGCGACCATACCGATAGCGAGCTCGGTGTCGACCGAGTGCTCACCTGGCTTCAAACTCGCCCGATGTCCACGCAAGCCCGAGGCAATCCGAGTCCTTCGGCCGAAATATCGAATCTGTCGGAACAGGAAACACTCAGTGCTTGGTGCGATGCGACACTGGGCACCACCCTTGTCGAACGTATCAACCGGGAAATGGTGAAGTGGTGCAGCTCGTTCCTCGATGAGGGCGAGGCGGGTTGGAGCATGCCGGGGCGCGATCGGACTTTCTATCGCGCATGGAAGTTGCTCGCGGTTCATGATTTCACTTTGCGCCTCATGGGCATTACGGAAGCGGCTGCAAAGATTCGTACACTGCCTGAACGCCCGGAAGATGCCGTCCTGGAACAACTCGCGCACATGCATATTCCCAAGCCAGCTTGGGAGTCCTATCTTGCGTTGCATCTGGCCGCCCTGCCGGGATGGACCGGTTATCTCAAATGGCGATCGCAGCAAACAGATCATCCCTGGCAGGCAGCGTACCCGGCAGATCTCGTAAAATACCTGGCTGTGCGCTTGTTCTATGAACGAGAGCTTGTCGATACTGCCTGTCGAGATGTGTTGGGGGTCGAGGGCCATAAGGAGGCGATCCGCCGCTTTGTCGAAGCCCATCCACACGCCTATATTCTGCGTCGAGCTTGGGTCAATCGACAGGTAGAGGACCCCTTCCGGCAACAAGTTTGTCAGCTGCTGAAGGTGAAGACCCGCCATGCGCACCACAACTGGGAAGAACTCGGTCTCCGATATGAAGCCCATCGGCATACCCACCACGTCCAACAACGCCTTCGGCGATTGGCCTCACAGCTTATGGGTCTGGCAAAGGCGCTTGCACAAGATCCGGAGGCAATCGAAACGACGGCGCCGTCGGATCTTCAGACGCTAAGCGAATGGCTGGAAAGCTTCTCATCGCGTATGCAGTCTTCAATATGGCTGAGCGCGTTTGAGGGGGGATACAGAAGGCGAATTCTCCATGAGTTGACCGCGAATCTCGGGAAGAAAGAGATTGAAGCCGCTTCCCCTCCATTGCGGGCCTTGGCGCAAGTCGTATTCTGCATCGATATACGTGCTGAAGTACTTCGTCGCCACCTGGAGCAGTTGGGCGGGTACGAAACATTTGGTCTTGCGGGATTCTTCGGCATCCCGCTCGACTATCAGCCCTTCGGTGCGCATCAGCCGGTCGCGCACTGCCCTGTTCTGCTCAAACCCAAGAATCGAGTCTGCGAGATCCCACGAAGTTACCACGGACTTTTGGTGGAAGAACGAAAACAAGCGGACCAGTTGACCCGCACAGCCACTGAATTGCTGCATGACTTGAAGGGCAATGTGGTGACACCCTATGTCATGGTCGAGGCGATCGGCTGGTTTTTCGGCGTTCCTCTAATAGGCAGGACGCTCTTTCCTACTTGGTATGCAAAGATCAGACGGTGGGCTCAACGTGTGTTCATGCCGTCATTGGCCACCACTCTGACGGTGGGAACACTACAACGGGAAGAGGCCGAGGAAATGGTTGCTACCGAACAGCGAGCGATCATTCGGGAGGTCGTCCGCCAGAGGTTCGCTCTCGACGGCACCGTGCTTTCGCCGACGCTGCTTGAGAACATTAGACGAGCAGCGATTGGTAACGCCGACAGTGGTTACGGGGATATTGCGAACATACTCAGCCTGACACCTGAAGCGGAGGCGGCTTTCTATCAGGAATTACGCGATCGGCATCGCATCAGTCCAAGGGGAGTTGCCGCGTACTTAGATCGTCTCACACACGCCGGATTTTCCGTGGGAGAACAAGCTTACCTGGTCGAGGCCGCCTTACGCCTCATGGGACTTACCTCCAACTTCGCACGTGTTGTGCTGTTCTGCGGGCATGGCAGTACTTCGCAGAACAACCCCTACGAAGCGGCGCTCGATTGCGGCGCCTGCGGTGGAAATCACGGACTGCCTAACGCTCGTACGATTGCAGCAATGGCCAATAAGCCAACCATCCGGGAACTATTGAAAAGTCGCGGTATCCTGATTCCTGCGGACACACAGTTTTTGGCGGCAGAGCACGACACGACGACTGACTGTGTCCGAATCGTCGATTTGGAAGACGTTCCGGCCACTCACCGGAAAGATCTTGAACGATTACTGCTCGATCTTGATCGAGCCGGTGAACAGGTGACATTGGAACGGGCTCAAGCCTTGGCGCCGTATACTTCACGTGATACGCGTTCGGCTCGGCAATCAGCCAGACGGAGGAGTGAGGATTGGGCAGAAGTGAGACCTGAGTGGGGGCTCTCAAAGAATAGTTTGATTGTGATCGGCCGTCGGATCTGGACCCAACACCTGAATCTAGAAGGTCGCTCGTTTCTTCATTCGTATGACTACCGACAGGATGCGGCGGGGAAAATCCTTGAATCAATCATGACTGCACCGCTGGTGGTCGCGCAATGGATCAATATGGAGCATTATTTTTCGTCGGTCGATAACGAGGTGTACGGAAGTGGCAGCAAGGTTTACCATAATGTCGTAGGCCGTATTGGGGTCATGACCGGAGTCTGGAGCGATCTCAGGCTTGGGCTTCCGGCTCAAACCGTCCTGAATGGGTCTATGCCCTACCATGAATCTATGAGATTACTGACTATTATCGAAGGACCGAAGGAGCGAATCGATCGGGTGATCGACAAACATCCCCTCTTGGACCAGTTGATCACTCTGGGGTGGCTTACCCTGATTTCGCTTGACCCGACCGACTACCGATTCTATCGGTACGACCGCGTCAGGGGTTGGATGAAGGAAACCCAGCAGCAAGGAGGCGGCAGTTATGGCTGGACTGACATTGCACCCGATGAAGGAAATCAAGATCATTGTGCAGGGCGAACATTTGAAATTTGTCGCTGAGCTTTTAGACCGAACCGGCGCTACCGGCTACACCATCATCAACAACGTATCCGGTAAAGGGCATGACGGCTTTCATGAGGGGCACCTGGTGTTTGATGATACCAGCAGTCAAGTAATAGTGTTTACCGTCGTGCCTGACAGCAAGGTTGAGCCTATCTTGGCCGGGCTGGGTCCACTTTTCCATAGGCATTCCGGTGCCATGTTCGTGAGCGATGTGGCAGTCAGCCGACGAGAGCACTTTACTCCCAAATAAGGAGTGATCAGGCGAATTAATTCCACGTTGGTTTTCTCATGCCGCATGCAAAGGAAGGCTTGCCAAGCTGAGGTCTTCTCCAGGTTCAGCAGAATCCAACCGACCCTGATACTTTTCCCAAGCTTAGGTTATGGATCAACCGTCAAAGACGGTCCAATATT
>Ga0268299_1000881_pt1 | contig 72418 bp, 56 predicted proteins | sample NOBtaG_FD_193484 | JGI IMG/M metagenome (GOLD analysis project Ga0268299, IMG submission 193484) | Activated sludge microbial communities from bioreactor in Nijmegen, Gelderland, Netherland - NOB reactor | ecosystem: Engineered > Bioreactor > Aerobic > Activated sludge | place: Netherlands... | reverse complement strand
GGGAATGCTTGACGAGTCTCTAGTCGTCACAGAACCTATTAAAATGGATGAAATAATCCATATCCACTCGCCCTAAGCGAATTTTACAATCCGTTCGGTATTTGCATGTATAACCTAACAAAACTTTATTATGAAAAATATTTTAAAACGATACAGTTTCCTGATTGTAATGGTGATCGCCCCGGTTTTGGTTCTCTGTGTAAGTTGCAAACAAACAGAAAAACAGGAACAAGCCAGTATTGAACCAACCGAACTTCCCGTTAGCGCGGCATCGGACGAAGCGATGCAGGCATTTAAAACCGGAATGGATCTTCTGGACGTTGGAAACGGGCAGCAAGCACGGGTTTATTTTTCAAAAGCTATTGAGCTTGATTCAAATTTTGCAACTGCCTATCTCTTTCGCGCGAACACGAGCCCATCAAATGATCATTTCAAATCAGACTTGCGAGCTGCAGCAAATAAACTTGGCAGTGAAAATGAAAGCGATAAAATTCTGGTTGAGATTTACAGGACCTATCTGAACAACAACAAAGAAGAACGCTTAAAGCAAGCCCAGCAACTTGTTGCCACCTACCCGACCAGTGCCCGGGCTCTGGTAATATTGGGCGATTCTTACTACGATATCAATGATTACCAGAAATCAAGAGAGGAATACCAGAAAGCAATCGATTTAGATTCGGCCTGGGTTGGCGGCTATTTCAGTTTAGGAACTTCCTATATGAACATGGAGCCGAGAGATTTTAAAAGGGCCGAAGAAAACTTTTTGCACGTTGTAGAGCTTAAGCCAGATCTTTCCGGATCGCACGTTTACCTGGGTGATGCCTATCGCGCGCAAAACGATTTAGTGAAGGCTCGTACTGCCTATGAAAAAGCATTAGAGAAAGACCCGAATGATGCACTCACATACCTTAAACGAGGTCACGTAAATTCCTACCTTGATTCGTTTGATGCCGCCCGAAGTGATTACAAAAAGGCTGCAGAATTGAATCCTGACAACAGGATAGCACCCATTAACTTTGAAGCATTTACGTATTTATATCAAGGTGATTATAATGCTGCCAAAGCTTTTTTGGAAGACAAAGTGAAGAACATAGCCAAAGTTGGCCTGAATGAAAAACAGATTAACATTGCCAAAAATACGTTTCTTTCAAACTGTGCCATCATTGCATTTCACCATGATGATCAAAAAGAAGTTGCGAGGTTTATCGCCTTACTCAAGCCTGTTTCTGAAAAAATTGGAGCGGAAGTTGGTACCGATGAAGCAAAGTTGGAAGAAAAGGCCAGCATGCAGGTATTAGATTCTTATTCGCTGGCGATGAAGGGAGATTATGCCGGAGCTACAGCAAAAGCAGAAGAAGCGAAAACTACTCTTGGTTCGGTTAGGAATGCTACCAAACTCTGGGACTATCACTCAGCTATGGCTTATATTAGTTTTAAACAGGGAAAGTTTGAAGATGCGATTGCTCACCAGGAACAATCAGACCCTAACGCACCGTATAGCAAATACAGACTAGCACTCGCGTGCGAAAAAGCCGGCCAATCCGAAAAGGCAACCAAACTTTACAATGAACTTATCAATTACAATTTTAACAACATTGGCTACGCCTTGATAAGGAAAGAGTTGAAAGACAAAATGAAAACTACTTAAGATTAAAACCAAAGTCGTCAGTCTCTAACAGGCTGGCGACTTTACGTTTATTGGCCTATAACCTCATTCAATTACTTTTGATAATTTATCGATAGATCCATTTCATCGATACACCATTCACCTTCACAAAATACAACCCCTTGCTCGTTTCGGCAGGTAAAAGCAATTCCCTGCAGTTCCCATCCATAAATTGAACCTCAACAGGAATTTGCTTTCCTGAAATATGATAAACAAGAGGTACCTGAAAAGTTTGTGTTGTTGTACATATCAATATGGATGGCGCTGCAGATGGATTAGGGTACAGTTGAATCTCATTTTGAAAGTCCGTTTCAATGCCCGTTATCATGCCCGGAATTTGTGTTAACGCATATTCCGTACGCACATCCAGGTACTCTTTCAAACCATATTTTACATGATTGCTGCCGAAATGTGTATAAAACGAATTACGAAAATCAGTTAATGTAAAACCAAAGGCGTTGTCGAAATAGGTATCGCTGGCAACAAATGGATCGAGTAACGTCTTATACTGCTCCAGCAAAGGCAACAGGTACGCTTCATTAAAGTATAGCGAAATTAATTCTACCAAATTCTCGTTGTATCGATCGCGGTAGCTTTCCACTTCCAGAATTCTGGCCGTTAAGGGGCGGGTGTCAAAATTTTTATACCAGTAGTTCAAGTTTTTTTTAGCCCAATCGTTGCCCGAACCCCAGTCGATACCCCAGGTATTATCAGCATCGTATGGAAAAAATTCCATCAAACCTGTTTCTCCGTTATAAAACAAATAGTAGTTATTCATGTTAAAGCTGTACCCATCCCAATGCCCCAACAGCGATTCAACCGCCAGCTGTCTTAAGTACCCTTCCACATCAAAGACTTCCTTAATTTTTTCTGCAAACTGAGCCTTTGGGGTATTATTCAAAACATCCACGAAATGATGTAACTCAGCGCGGGTATCATTTTCTTCATTTAATTCTGACTCATATAAAGCGAGGTTGTCAATCTGCTCATTGTCAAGCAGGTTGGCGCCAAAAGAACATTTATACAAAAAGCCTTCTTCGTGGCCATGTCGCTGGTTTAAAAACTCATCATCAATTTGTTCTACATTTAAATAAATCCCCATATACTCATCATTCATGTACAGGCGTACATGATGGGTGCGCGCTGCCGGCACATTCATTTCGCGGTAATACTTCAGGGTAAGAAGTTCGCGGATCATGGTGGGGTCATTGACATCAGGCTTCAGGTTAAATTTCTTATAACCTTTAAACTTACTACCACCGTACTCACGAAAATCTATTTTAAACCCTTTCTTGTCGTGTCCACGCGATGTATTTCCGCGCAAGCGAACACCCACTGCTGTACTCAGTGTAACATTAAGTTGCGAGTTGATCATGGTAAAGTTTGCCGGCTTATATGTTTCGCTATAGCGGTTCTCAAAAGCCAATAAAAATGCTTTGTCTTCCGGTGACAGCGTCAACCTAATTTCAGCCACCTCGTCCGGTCTGAACACTTCATCTACACCTGGATTGATATTTTGCGCCAGTAAACAATTTACCTGGATCAGGCATGCAATCAGAAAATAATAACCAAATTTTAAATTACGATTCCGCATTTCTATACACTACACTTTTACTCCTAAATTCTCACCTAATAGTTTAAACTGCTTCACCCATTCTGGTTTATTGCTGAGTGTCTCAACATCTTCTTCGCGGGAAATCTCAAAATACAAATTCTGGCTCTGATATAGTATTGGTTCAAGCTTGAACTGACGCAACAGTGGAAATACCCTGTTTAATCTTTCGATGCGCCTTGTATTGCTGCGCTCGGCACTGATGCGTTTCAACTCTTTAAAAATACTTTCTCCTGCTAAACGACTTACTTTATCCTTGTCTTCAATGTTCAGTTCCCATTTTGCAAGTTCGCCCATAACGCGTTCCAATTCTTTAATATTAATCTTGCTTGGCTGAAAACAATGAAGGAGGTCGGCATTCAATGTAAACTCAAAGGTGGTTGTGTAGGCTTTTGGAATGGGTATGTCGTTATTGGCGAGTGCATTCACCAACGGGTAATCACGATTATAGACCCTACGCAACGTTTCTTCCAGCTCCTTCATACTTTGATATGTGATCATATCAAGCACTTTGCGCTTTTCATCTTTAAATAGCTGCCACAAAGAAAAGTTTACAGGACCAAAATAGGTTTGCATGTGCAACAATACATCGCCCAGCCTACCCTCTTCAAAAGCCGTGATGATGCGCATTTGCATACTCGCAAATTTATCGTGTTCCATATCCAGCGATAGGTTCCCCATGATGTTGTGCTTACCCATATAAAGTACAGCAAAGGAAAATCGCTTTTCAGAACGGGTAACATTCGATTTTACACGGGTTATACCCAACGCCAGTTTTTGCTCACCCGCCACTTTGCGTAAAAAGAATTCATTTGTTGCCGTGTAGTTGAATATCGGAGATTTTTCAGGATCCTCTTCAAACAAAGATGAAACAGCATAGTGCATCCCCACACGGGCCAGGTTTGTTTTTGAAGGAATGATGTATCGTTTGTAAACGTTAGATCCGTTCTCTAATACAGCAAGGTTGCTGGGTGCTGCTTCAAGTCGTTTCATGAATTCCTCTTCAAGTTCCGTACCGCCAGTCTGACTGACTAGTTGAATAGCCCTGCATGCATATTGAAGAATTTGCGTTGTTTCAATGCCTGAAATTTCATCAAAAAACCATCCGCAACTGGTGTACATCAGCATGGCATTGCGTTGCATCTCCATGAGGCGGAGTACCAGATTTGGTTCTACATCTTTTAGGCAATGATCTTTCAGAAATTTGCGTATCGTGTCATCGTTCTTTCTCAGGATTACATTGATATACTCATTTCTGGCTTCCCACGGATCACGAACAACCTGTGAGGCTTCACGCATAAAGACCTCATTCAGCTGATCGCGCAGCCAATCCAGTGTATCGCGTAGGGGTTTACGCCACTGTTGATTCCAGTTTGGACGACCACCGGAATTACACCCGCAATCATTCCGCCATCGTTCAACACCATGAACGCAACTCCATGAACTGTGCTCATGAATTTGTACTTCATAGGAAGGCTTGACGAGTGAAAGGTATTCGGCATAGTTAGTAATTTTTGCCTGCTTGTTCCGGTTTATATAGTCCAGACAAAATGCCAATGCCATGTCGCCATGTTTATGGTGATGCCCATACGTCTCACCATCGGTAGCAATGTGTACAAGTTGCGGTTCTTCCCGCTGATCAAATGTTTCTGTCAGGCTGGTTGCAAATTTTTGCCCGTCATTTAACAGTCCATTAAAGGCAACACTTTGGGCGAGATCGCCATGATAGAAAAACAAAGTTATTGTCTTGCCCGATGGCAGGGAATACAAGTAAGGTCGCCTGGTATCAATTGAACTGTCACCTAATTCACTCCAACTGTTATCGCCAATTTTCTTAAATGCCCTTGCCTGGCGTGGCGCCAGAATGGTAAACTGAATTCCCTGTGCAGCCAGCAACTCAAGGGTTTCAATATCAACTGCAGTTTCTGCCAGCCACATGCCTGCAGGCTTTCGTGCAAATCGATATTCAAAATCGCGGATGCCCCAGATGATTTGTGTTTCCTTATCGTGCCGGTTAGCCAAAGGCATGATCATGTGATTGTACACCTGCGCAATGGCTGAGCCATGGCCCGAAAACATTTCAAGGCTTTCCTTGTCAGCCTCCAGAATAGCTTCGTATGTTTCGGCATCATAACTTTCCATCCACGATAAAAGTGTTGGTCCAAAGTTGAAGCTGATTCGTGAATAATTATTGATGATATCTTTGATGATCCCCTTCTCGAGAATCCGCGAAGCCGCATTGGGGGCGTAGCATTCGGCTGAAACACGTTCATTCCAATCGTGGTATGGGTGGGCTGAATCCTGAACCTCAATAACCTCCAGCCAGGCATTCTCTCTGGGTGGTTGGTAGAAGTGCCCATGAATGCATATATACTTTTCCAATTTTTTTCTTTCGTTAATCGTTAATGATCTATGTTAATAGGTGGTAGTTGAGTGTGTTCCGCAGGCAACGAATCACTATTAACTTCCTCTCTCTAATTCAAACTCACTATCTTCTTTGAATAATTTAAAAACAGTTACCGCTAAAGGTGGCAAGGTAATGGAAATTGAGTAATCGCGATGATGGTATTTGATGGGCGCTGTATTAAACTCTCCATGGTTTAATACCCCGCTTCCACCATATTTAAGATTGTCTGAATTGAAAATTTCTTTCCAGTAACCGCGGAACGGAACACCTATTCGATAGTGCTGTATGGCCTGGGGTGTAAAGTTGCAAATCACGATGAGGGTATCCTCCATCTTATCTGACCTTCGTTGAAAAGCGATAACACTGTTTTCGCGATCGCTGTAATCAATCCACTCAAAACCACGTTGATCAAAAGCGTAATGGTACAAAGCCGGCTCCGATCGGTAGTGTACATTCAACTCTTTGATAAATGTGCTGATCCCTTCATGGGGCGCATATTGTAACAAATGCCAATCCAAACTATGATCGTGACTCCATTCGCCTGACTGGCCAAATTCGCCACCCATAAAATTCAGTTTGGTGCCCGGGTGGGTAAACATGTACCCGAACAATAATCGCAGATTGGCAAATCGCTGCCATTCATCGCCAGGCATACGACCCAGTAAGGAGCCTTTACCATGTACAACCTCATCATGCGAAAGCGGAAGCATAAAGTTTTCGGTAAAAGCATACATCACGCTGAAGGTGATTTCATTTTGGTGGTACCTTCGGTGAACCGGATCTTTCTTAAAATACTGAAGGGTATCGTGCATCCACCCCATCATCCACTTCTGACCAAACCCAAGCCCGCCCAGGTACGTTGGCCGCGATACTCCTGGCCAGGCAGTCGATTCTTCGGCAATCGTTACCGTATCCGGAAACTGTGCGTACACCACTTCATTAAACTCTTTTAGAAAATTAATGGCTTCAATGTTTTCGTTGCCTCCATACTGATTGGGTATCCACTCGCCTTCCTTGCGGGAATAATCAAGGTACAACATGCTGGCCACGGCATCTACGCGTAATCCGTCAATATGATAACGATCCAGCCAGAACAATGCATTGCTGATCAGGAATGATCGTACTTCATCCCGCCCATAATTAAAGATGTAACTCTTCCAATCAGGATGAAATCCTTTGCGCAGGTCTTCATGTTCATACAAAAATGTTCCATCAAACTTGTAAAGACCATGGGCATCGCCCGGATAGTGTGAAGGAACCCAATCGAGTATCACACCAATTTCTTCCTGGTGAAAGGCATCTATCAATGCCATCAATTCCTCGGGACTTCCATACCTGCTGGTAGGCGCATAATAACCGGTTATTTGGTATCCCCACGATCCAAAGAAGGGATGTTCCATCACCGGTAAAAATTCAACATGGGTGTAACCCATTTCTTTTACATAGGTTACCATTTCTGTTGCAAGCTCCGCATACGTAAGGGAGCGATTTCCTTCTTCGGTTTTTCTCCGCCACGATCCAATATGAACTTCATAAACGGAATATGGTTTTGCCTTGCCGGTAAGTTTCTTTCGCGACTCAAGCCAGCGTTTGTCTTTCCATTGGTAATCGGAAGACCAAACGATAGACGCAGTTTTAGGAGCAATCTCGGCATAGAATGCAAAAGGATCTGCTTTCTCCAGGTATTCGCCAGTATTGGAATGGATTGCATATTTATAAACTTCGCCTTTGTTAATAGCCGGGAAAAAACCTTCCCAAATACCGGATCCGTCCCAACGGGGCCCCAGTTTATGATCACCAGAATTCCAGTGATTGAAGTTGCCAATAACAGAAACCGCCTTCGCATTTGGTGCCCACACCGCAAAATAAGTTCCCTGTTTACCATTTACTGTAACCGGATGAGCCCCTAACTTTTCGTAAAGTTTAAAGTGTTTGCCGGTTCTGAACAAGTGAATATCGAAGTCAGAAAATAAACTGAAGGCTTCTGACCTATTCGTTTGAGGAGCTGCTTTTTTCTTTGTCATTTGTTACTCTTTTTCTTTCGTGCCTCTTTCTCCTGGGTATATCGTGACAAGTGATAGTCGATACCTTTTAATGGAATACTGACCCAATCGGGACGGCCATTGAGTTCATATCCAAGTTCATAAATTGCTTTCTCAAGCAAGAATATTCGAATGAGCAGGTCATTCTCCTCCGACAAGGTAGTTCCCATGCCCATTCGCTCCATGTAGGCTCCCAGGTAAAACCGGCTAACATAATGTTGCCACTGTTCGGCCCAGGCCTCCAAAAATTGCAGATCACGATCACGATAGTTTTCGTTCAGCAATAGTTTACCGAATGCAGCATAGTGGAATGAACGCATCATGCCGGCTACATCTTTAAACGGACTTTTTTTCAACCTTCGCTCACCGAATGAAAACCCCGGTTCGCCTTCGAAGTCAATGATAAAAAAATCTTTGCCAGTAAATAAAACCTGACCCAGGTGATAATCGCCATGTATCCTGGATTTTATACCGGTAATTTTTATTTTGAAGATATCACTTAAACACTCCAGTACTTCTGCTTCCATCGATAAAACTTTTTTCGCTAATGCCTTTGTTTCAACATCCAGTTTAGAAAAGGAATTTTCGAGCAAACTAAACCTTTCCCGTACAAGCTTTCGGAAGGATGAATATAGCGAACGCTGATAGTTGGCTGTGAAGTTCTCAGGAGCAAAAGCAGCATCCGTTAGATTGGACGCCAGCGCCTGATGCATCTCGGCTGTGCGCTGCCCCAGTCGTACGACCCGCTCATAAAAACCACGTCCAATAAATTCCTGGATTAACTCGGGCGCATCGTCAAACTGGATGGAGGGTTTGTTAATCAGCTTTGGTAGTTTTTCCTTTTTTGCTTTAACAATTACACGCTCGAAAAAACGGCCAACCGAATCGATAGACATGGTCCAGGCATCACCTTGATTTTCTACTTTCTCCTGAAGTAATCCAAACACGATGGTTCTTCCTTCACTATCTTTAAACTCCAAACTTCCGGCATATCGTGGCGAATTTGCAAAGTTTGTCTGCTCTGATAAAAACCGAACCAGTTCCAGATCGGGATTTACCTCTTTCTCAAGCTTGCGATAGAACTTAAAAAAGTATTGATCATTATACACAACCGATGTGTTGCTTTGTTCTGCCTTCAGAATTTTAGAATCTATGCTGTTAGCCGGAATTTTAATTTTATTAAACACACTTGCATTGAACTCCAAGGCACCCTCATCGTATTTGATGCGTAGTTTTTTATCCATGCTAAGAAGAAGAAAATCGCGAAACTCTTTGTTATAGCAGCTATCGATGATGTAGCCTCGCTTCTTTTGAATCTCGGCCCGCGCGATAACACTTTGCCCGGTACTTTCCACTTTTTCAAGAATATCGTCTGCCAGAATAAAAGTCATCGGCAAGAAATACAACTCGGGAAGCCGTTGCATATAGTGCACTTCTAAAAGCGTTAAATAGTGCATCTCTCCTTCCACTTTGATAGGCAGCACCTGGTGAATGGCTAACTTACTGATCACTTTAGCCTTTCCGCCAAACCACCTGCACTTGCGGATATATACCGGCAGAATTTTGCGCTCAAACACCCGTTGTTCTTCAAAGTTGTTAAAGAATTTCTCCCATGAAACATCCGTTGACAGAAGCGGGAGTTCACTGGTTCCCAGGGTTGTTTCATTCTTTGCTGCATGATCAAGCTGAAACCAGAAATATCCATACGGCCCCACTGTAATGGAGTACTGACCCTGATCGATGTTATTAAATCGGTTTTGACTGAACACTTCCGTTACCTCACTGTTCTTAAATTCAGAGAGATTGAGTGATACAGCCTGCGAAAACTGCGAAAGATTTGCTACGACTATTATTTTTTGGGAACCATCTGACCGTAAAAAACTGAGTACTTTATTGTTGTTGTTATCAATAAATTTCAGGGCTCCCCTGCCAAATACTGACAACCGCTTTCGCATGGCAATCACATTCCGGATCCAATACATGAGTGACGATGGGTTTTCGTCCTGTGTTGCTACGTTGACAGATTCAAACCGGTAAACCGGATCGGTGATAACGGGCAAATAGAGTTGCTGCGGATTCGATTCTGAAAACCCAGCATTTAAGTTCATATTCCACTGCATGGGTGTGCGTACACCGTGCCTGTCGCCCAGGTAAATATTGTCACCCATTCCTATTTCATCGCCATAGTAAATAATGGGTGTTCCAGGAAGGGAGAATAAAATTGTATATAACAATTCAATTCTTCTGCGATCATTGTTCAGCATTGGCGCCAGTCGCCTTCTGATACCAAGATTATATTTTGTATGGGAATCGTTGGCGTACGCTTTAAAGAGATAATCTTTCTCTTCTTCTGTTACCATTTCCAACCCAAGTTCATCGTGGTTACGAAGGAACAAAGCCCACTGACAACTCTCCGGTGTTTCGGGTATTTGCTCCATGATATCAATAATCGGATAGCTGTCCTCTGTTCGTAAACTAAGAAAGATGCGAGGCATCAGAGGGTAGTTGAAATTCATGTGACACTCCTGTCCGCCACCAAAATAAGCGGCAGCATCTTCGGGCCACAGGTTAGCCTCTGCCATTAACACTTTGCTTTTGTGATTTTTGTCGATGTGGTTTCTTAGCTTTCGCAGGAACTGATGGGTTTGCGGAAGGTTTTCACAACTTGTTCCTTCTTCTTCAAACAGAAATGGAACCGAAGAAAGCCTGAATCCATCCACTCCGGTTTTCAACCAAAAGTCGATGATCTTGATTATTTCCATCTGCACTTCCGGGTTGTCAAAATTCAGTTCCGGCTGGTGCCTGTAAAAGCGGTGCCAGTAATATGCCTTTGCTTCCGGATCCCACGTCCAGTTACCGGCTTCTTCATCCTGGATGATTACACGGGCATCTTTATACTTTTCTGCGGTGTCGCTCCAAACATAAAATTCTCTGAAGCGCGAACCCGGTTTTGATTTACGTGCACGCCTGAACCAGCTATGTTGGTCGGAAGTATGGTTGATGACCAGGTCGGTAATCACCCGTATGCCTCTGCTGTGCGCTTCTTTCAAGAAATCTTTAAAATCAGACATCGATCCCAAATCCGGATGCACATCGCAATGATCTGTTACATCATATCCATCGTCTTTCAGTGGCGATGGATAAAAAGGAAGGAGCCAAACCGCATTAACGCCCAGGTCTTCGAGATAATCAAGCTTTTGAATGAGACCACGGAAGTCACCTTTGCCATCGCGGTTGCTATCATAAAAGGCCCGAACGGAAAGTTCGTAGATGATGGCATCTTTAAACCAAAGCGGGTCTGTATGTTTGGACTGGCTGCTCATTACATATTTGATTCATGTATGGTTAACTCAAATAAGTGAAATGGAATTTTTTGCGGATTGAGGTCAACATAATTCCATTCTTGTGTCCACGTGTAACGTTCATTTGTCATCACATCATGAAGTTTGATGTTTATTTTACCTTCCAATTTCAATATTGATTTTGGAAGTTGAAGGTAGCCTGACTGCGTATGTTGCGGGTCCAGGTTCACAACAATCAGCAAACAATCAGATCGATCGTCAGATATTTTAAGAAATCCGATCAGGTTAGGGTTTTGCACTTCACAAAAGTGTAAGTTCCATGTTGTTTGCAGCGCTTTGTGCTCATTTCGTGTTTTGTTAATGATCGAAATAATATCGGTTAGGCGATTGGTGCGCTTCCAGTCATATTTTTTAATTTCATACTTTTCAGATTCCGCAAACTCTTCTTTTCCGTCTGTGGGTTTGTTATCGCAAAACTCAAAAGCCGGTCCGTAGATTCCATAGTTGGACGAAAGTGTTGCAGCCAGCGCAAACCGAATAATAAAACTGTTCTCATCTTTGTGCTGTAAATGAAAAGGTAAAATATCCGGAGTGGTTGGCCAGAAATTAGGTCTGAAATAGTTTCGCGATGCGCCATGAACAAGTTCGTTCATATAGGCAACTATTTCATCTTTGCTTACCCGCCAGGTGAAATACGTGTACGATTGCGTAAACCCCGCTTTTGCCAAGGAGTCCATAATTTTAGGCCGGGTAAACGCCTCCGATAAAAAGATTGTATCCGGATGAAGCTTGTGTGTTTCAGCAATTGCCCATTCCCAAAATGGCAACGGTTTGGTATGCGGGTTGTCGACACGGAAAATACGAATGCCGTTTTCTATCCAAAATAGAATTACCGAAAGCAATTCAACCCACAGCGCTTTCCAATCGTTGCATTCAAAATCAAACGGATAAATATCCTGATATTTCTTCGGAGGGTTTTCAGCATATTGAATGGAACCATCCGGGCGCTGTTTGAACCATTCAGGATGTTCCTTTACGTACGGATGATCAGGAGCACATTGATAGGCGAGATCAAGTGCAACATCAATTCTCAGTTTTTTTGCTTCAGAAATTAAATTTTTATAATCCTTTAGCGTGCCCAGTTCAGGATGAACCGCTTTATGACCGCCTTCATCACTTCCAATGGCCCATGGAGAGCCTGGTTCTCCGGGCAGTGATCGTACATTGTTATTTTTTCCCTTCCGGTTTATTTTACCAATCGGATGAATCGGTGGCATATACAGCACATCAAATCCCATCGCGGCAATTCTCGGAAGCAGTTTCACCACATCATTGAATGTACCATGTTTACCATTCAGTGAAGCGGATCGCGGAAATAACTCATACCAGGAACTGAACAATGCTTTTGCCGGTTCAACCTGAATGCTGCATTCACCGGCTAACCGCGATTCAAAAATCCGCAGCGGATACTGTTGAACGATGCTCTCAAAATCTTCACTCAGGATAAACCTGGTATTTTCAATATAGCGGGATGCATCCGCTAACCTTTCCGACAATTTTAAAAGGTCTTTATTTTTTCCGTTGGCAAGTGTATGCAGGATTGCCGCACCCTCCTGCAACTCCAGCTTTACATCCAGTTTGGCGTTGGCCTTCTTTTTAAATCCATCGAACCATGTTTCAAAATGATCAATCCATGCCTGAATAGTAAACTCGTAAGGGAATTTCTCTGTAACAACAAAAGATCCTCTCCATTCATCGTTACCAACAGCTTCCATTTCTTCAGTCTTCCATGATGAATCACCCTTCTTCCTGTAAAGAATTTCGGCTCGGATGTGATCGTGCCCATCGGCAAAAATATTTGCCGATACCTCTACCCTTTCACCTACCGTACGCTTGGCCGGATAACGACCGCCATCCACTTGCGGTTGAACATTCTCAATAATAACTCTTGATTGTCCTTTAATGCCAACTTCCATAGGTACTACTTAATCTTAAAAATAAATGAACTGTACGGTACTACTGTCAGCGTTAATGAAAAATCATCTTGCAGATCAATTTCTAACTCCTTCCAAAGCAGGTCATGAGCGACATAGGAAGTACCCTTCTGTAAGCTCATTTCATTTGCAATATTTTCCGGGATTTTAACTGTTATGGATTTTGTTTTAGAGCTAAAGCTTGAGACAATCAATAACTTATCTTCACCTGTATACCGGACAAAGGCATGTATATCATCATCAAAATTTCCTTCGCGCAGGTTGGACAAAGTAAGATCGCGGTACGCTCCCTTTACAATTGCCTGATTTGACCTGGCAAGATTAAGCAGCGTGCTGTAAAATTGACGCAACTGTTTCTGATTCTCTGATAAAAGACCACCATCGAATTTACCACCGTTCATCCATTTCTGGTGTTCGGGCACTCCCCAATAATCCCACATGGTTGTCACGCCTACCTTCTCCAAATTTCCAAAACCTGTTATTCCGGTAGCAGGTTCTCCCACCTCCTGACCGAAATAAATCATCATCGGTCCTTCATCAATGGTCGCACTAATAACCATGGCTGAAACCGCTTTCCAGGGATCACCGGCAAAAAATTGTGAAGCTATTCTTTGCTCGTCATGATTTTCGAGAAAGTGCAGCATGTTAGAATTGATCCCGTTCAGATTTCGTTGGATCAGATCGATGTCAGTTGTTTTTCTTTTTCCCTCCAGTAATAACCGAAGGGTATCATATAGCTGAACTTTATCGTACAGGAAATCAAACTTCCCTGTTTCGATATAATTTCTGTACTGTGCCGGATTGTATATTTCGGCAACAAAAATAATTTCGGGGTTTACTGCCTTCACTTGTGGAATAGCCCAGTTCCAAAATTCGACAGGCACCATTTCTGCCATGTCGCATCGAAAACCATCGACTTTCTTCCCAGCCCAGTAAACTAAAATATCCTTCATCTTTAACCAGGTATCAGGCACTGTATTGAAATGCGTTTTGTTTCCGTTTTGAATATCAATACCATAATTCAGTTTTACAGTTTCAAACCAGTCAAACATTTTTGGTGAGGCTGTTATGCTTCCATTTCCTGAAACTTTCGCAGGGGTTTCGTTAAACTTTCCATCTTTTGTAGGAAAGGTGTTATCGGGGCCAAGGGCCACGTATTCTTCCGGAGGCTGAAACGACTGGCCGGGCAAATAATAGAAGTTATTCGTTACTTTAAATGACGCAGTCATATCATCCTTCTCTCCCAGGTCTTGCGTTCCATCCGGTTTCTGATCTGATCTATAGTTGCGGGCAACGTGGTTAGGTACAAAGTCAATAATCACCTTCAACCCATTGGCATGCGTTCGCGTGACGAGGTTCTCAAATTCTGTTAACCGGTTTGGTACTTGCGCAGCCAGGTCAGGGTTAACATCATAGTAATCTTTTATAGCATAGGGCGACCCTGCCCTTCCTTTTACCACATCGGCATCGTCAAGCGGAATTCCAAACTTTGTATAATCAGTCAATAACGCATGCTCAATAACACCGGTGTACCACACATGCGTAACACCTAACGAACGCAATGATTTTAACGCCTTGTCATTAATATCATTAAACTTCCCAACACCGTTCTCTTCCATGGTTCCATAAGGGATGTTTATTGTTTTTTGATTGCCAAACAACCGTGTCATTAGTTGATACACGACCAGCTTGTTAGTGTTTTCCTGCCCATCAGGAACAGGAGGCATTTTTTCTTTTTGTGCCGTGCATCCAGCGATGAGCACACCCAGAACGATACATGAAAATCTGAACATCGTTAAAGATAATGAATGAAGGAACGGAAGGTGGTCTGTGCAGATAAATTTTATCCGCAAACGATTGCGTTAAGCTGACTTTCCTTCATACGACAGGATTTGATATTGTGTAAACACAGACTATCAAATACCCAGGTACCAGTTAACAACGATTTTTATAATGGCTCTAGAAATTGTTCAGGTGTTCAAACCCTTTTTTAATACTGTCGTATTCTGAGACTTCGTAATCTTCGATCTCAACGAAACATGCTTTCATCCCGGCATGCTCGGCATGGTTGAAAATTTCATGGAAGTTAATGGAGCCTGAACCCGGGCTGGTGGTCTGAGTTGGGTCTGTTTTATTCATGTCCTTCACATGCCACAGCTCAAATCGGCCAGGGTACTTTTTGAAATAGTCGAGCGGGTTGTACCCACCGCGCACAATCCAATACAAATCAAGTTCCATCGTAACGAGAGATGGATCGAGTTCGGCCAACATCACATCGTACGGAATCTGATCTTCCATTTTAACAAATTCAGTATTGTGATTATGGAAGCCAAGCTTTATTCCATAGTTCAAACACACCTCTCCGCCTTTATTCAATAATTCACAAGCTTTTTTGTAGTCGTCAATCGTTTTACTCTCACCGCTATCCAAACTTGGAATAACAACATACTTTTGCCCTGCAGCTTTGGCGTCACGGACGGCCTGCTCCCAGCCGTTTCTTAAATTGCCTGTTGCGGTTGAATTAAAACCTGTTGAATAGTGGCCACTTACAATGTTTAGCCCTAAATCATTTGCTATCTTAACAAAATCACTAAAGGGAATATCAAAGATTTTATCATCTGCATAGCCATAGGTTTCAATGTTTTTGTATCCTATGCGCGCAACTTCTTCCAGCGTTCCTTTCACATCCTTCTTTATAATATCACGCAAGGTGTATAATTGAAGGCCAATGGGCGTTTTAGCTATCTCACCAGGAACACAACCAACCAAAGAAGGAAGCAACATGCCGCCTACAGCCATGGATGAATATTGAATAAATTTTCTCCTTTTCATAGTATGCTTTTTGAGCATCATCGATGCATGTACTTACTTCAATTCTCTGATTTTAATATTCCTGTACCAAACTTGATCGCCATGATCCTGTAATGCAATGTGACCTTTTCTTGCTTTGCCAAAGGCTGGCATATCTTTAAACTTACTGTTCTTGATTAATGCTTCCCATTCAGGAGTAAACATGGTGAATTCAACGACTTGCGTACCGTTAAGCCAGAATTGTGTATAGCCATTATTGATGATGATTCTTACCTGGTTCCACTCACCTGCCGGGAGAACTTTTACAACACTTGTGGAGATCATATCATATAAGTCGCCTGCCCGGTGCTTTTTTATTTTTCCATCTTCATGGCACGTACTGTCCAGTACCTGCATTTCAGGACCCGTTTGCCAAACATAATCGTACTGATCACTTTCGAGTACATTAAAAATAATTCCACTGTTTCCGCATGGTTGAATTTTCCACTCGAGGGAGAGTTCGTAATTTTCGAATTCTCTATCTGTAATAATATCACCTCCATCCACAATCTGCCAGTCCTTCTTATTGGAAGCATCTAAATAAAGCGTTCCATCACTCACTTTCCAGGCCGTACCAATTTTGTTGCTCCTGTAATTCCTCCATCCGGTTGTTGATGTACCATCGAAGAGTAATTTCCAACCGTCAGTCTTTTCTTTCTCGGTTAAAGTATTTAAAGCAGCGTCCGTATTGTTTTCCATCGAAACAGTGCCCTCGTTGCTTTGCTTCGCACTACAAAAAGTCAACACAAAAATCAAGGTAATTATCAGACAGTTAAAAATCCTGGTCATATCGCTTATCGTTTTCTTTTAAAAATTAAAACACATCCTACTTTTCAGTCTCTCCATCTAATGACAAAACATAGCGTGCCATTTTTTCTGCATCTTCTGGTTTTAAGTCAGGATGTGGTGTCATAGGAATCTCACCCCAAACGCCACTGCCGCCCTTAACGATGCGATCGGCCAGTAATTTAACATTGGCAGCCGTGAACTCATATTTTTTAGCCACATCGGTATGAGCCGGACCAATGATTTTATTCGTTGGATGGTGACACGTTTTGCAATCACTTTCCGCCACCAGCTTCTCTCCTTCTTTAATGGCATCGGCCACTACCGGTTCAGATGGTTTTGCTACTTCCGTTTCGGCTGCAGGTTGCTCAGACTTATTTCCACCGCAAGAGGTCAGAAATAGAAAAGAAATGATATAGAGTAAGTGTTTCATATGGTAAAGATTTAAAATTTAAAGTCCTAAAATTTCCTTGTTCATTTTGGTATTGTGGCCTGAGGCCGCAAAGTCATCAAATGCTTTATCGGTCACACGAATAATATGATCTTTAATGAACTGTGCACCTTCGAAAGCGCCCTGTTCGGGGTGCTTGATGCAACACTCCCACTCCAATACGGCCCACCCGGGGTAACCGTATTGCGCGAGCTTCGAAAATATTTTTTTGAAATCAACCTGGCCATCGCCTAATGAACGAAAACGTCCCGGACGATCACCCCAATCCTGGTAGCCACCGTACACTCCGCATTTGCCGGTAGGATTATATTCTGCATCCTTAACATGGAACATCTTTATAAAGACGTGATAGTGATCGATGTATTGAATGTAATCTAATTGCTGAAGAATGAAATGGCTGGGGTCGTACAGCAAGTTAACACGCGGATGATTTCCGGTTGCTTTCAAAAATCGTTCGAAGCTTATGCCATCATGCAAATCTTCGCCTGCATGCACCTCATAACAAAGGTCAACACCTTGTTTATCAAAAACATTGAGGATAGGAACCCACCGCTTGGCCAGTTCTTTAAAACCATCGCTCACCAATCCGGCAGATCGCTGTGGCCACGGATAAACGGTATGCCATAATAAGGAGCCTGAGAATGTAACATGAACATCAAGGCCAAGATTTTTACTCGCTTTAGCTGCCAGCTTTAATTGATCGATTGCCCATGCGGTTCTTGCTTTTGGATTTCTGCGAACGTTTTTCGGTGCAAAGCCATCAAATAAAAGATCATAGGCCGGATGTACCGCCACCAACTGACCTTGCAGGTGCGTTGATAGCTCTGTGATTGTCACTCCGCAAGCCTCAACCCTGCCACGATACTCATCTGCATAAGTCTTGCTTTCAGCAACTTTTTTTAAATCAATGAACCGTACATCTGTTGATGGGATTTGAACTCCTTTAAACCCGAGTGAAGCTGCCCACTGACAGATTGTTTCCAGTTTATTGAATGGAGGTTTGTCGCTGATAAACTGAGCGAGAAATACTGCTGGGCCTTTTATTGTCCTCATCTTATATCTTATATCTTATACCCAATACCCTTATACCTTATACCTAATACCTTATAGTTTACACTTATACCCTAACCCATTTTTGCTTCGACCTTGATGACTTCACCACAGCTTCAATAAATGCCATGCCTCGTACGCCATCTTCTACATCGGGAAAATCATATTTAGTGTAGTTAATCTTTTTTCCTGGCTTAAAGTTGCGAACAGCATTTGCAAAAGCAACGTATAAGTTCGCAAAAGCTTCCAGGTATCCTTCCGGATGACCTGAGGGAGTTCGGGTATTCTTTTTTGCCGATTCTGAAACATACCCCATGCCGGTACGATAAATTTCTTTGGGTTTATCGGGCCATTTAATCGTCAGTGTGTTGGGTTCTTCCTGCCTCCATTCCAGGCCTCCCTTCTCACCAAATACCCGAATAAACAAGTTATTTTCTTCACCGGCTGCTACTTGCGTAGATACCAATATTCCTGACGCCCCCGAATCAAAATGAAGAAACATAGCGGCATCATCATCTAATACTCTTCCTTTTACGACAGCGTTTAGTTCAGCACAAACTTCTGTTATGGACGAATCTGTTATGTACTCTGCGAGATTGGCAGCATGCGTTCCAATGTCACCGATGGCTCCACCCAATCCGGAGAACTTGGGATCCGATCGCCAGGTCGCCTGTTTCTGACCGGTTTTTTCAAGCGGTGTGGAAAGCCACCCTTGGGCATACTCAACAAAGACTTTTCTTATTTTTCCAAGCTTGCCCGATCGAATCAATTCGCGCGCCTCTTTCACCATGGCATAACCGGTGTAAGTGTGTGTGAGCGCAAGGATACGTCCGGTTTTAGATACGATCGTTTTTAATTGTTTTGCCTCACCCAGCGAGAGTGCCAGCGGTTTATCTATAATAACATGGAAACCATTTTCCAACGCAAGCTTTGCCGGGGCAAAGTGAACATGATTGGGTGTAACAATGGAAACAAAATCCATGCGCTCGCCTTCCGGAAGTTTCTGCTCCTCCTGAATCATTTCGGAATAACTACCATAAACCCGCTTCGGATTGAGGTATAATGCTTTTCCTGTTGTACTGCTTTTCTTGGGATCGCTGCTAAAGGCTCCACAAACCAGTTCGATGTGACCATCTAACGCTGCAGCCTTGCGGTGCACTGCTCCAATGAAGGCATCCAGGCTGCCGCCCACCATGCCCATTCTTAGTTTTCTGTTTCGTATTCCCATGTTCTTAGGTGGTTTCAATATATCTAAAAGAATGGAAATAGAATTCACGATTATATGCAAACGATTGCACCTTCTGATGCTTGCACAAACCACAATTTCATTGGATATTGATCGCCAAGAACCCGAACGTTTATGACTACCTCTACTTCCCTTGTTCCCCGACTCAGCATCATGATGTTCCTTCAGTTTTTTATCTGGGGGGCCTGGTACACTACTGTGGCCGTGTATATGACGGAGATGGGAATGACCGATCTCACGCATTGGCCCTATACGGTCAATCCTATTGCCGCAATCGTAGCGCCATTTTTTCTGGGATTGATTGCTGACCGATACTTTGCTACTGAAAAGGTTCTTGGCACACTACACATTCTTGGTGGTGTCATCATGTTCTTTGTTCCGCAAGCCACTGCGTCACCCACACTCTTTATAGTACTACTTCTCGCCTACAACCTGTGTTATATGCCAACACTTGGGTTATCAAATTCTTTGGCATTCCATAATATTTCAGATCAGGAAAAGCAGTTTCCCGTAATTCGCGTTTTTGGTACCATCGGGTGGATAGTAGCCGGTTTGTTCATCAGTTTTGTGCTTGGCAAACTGATTGGTGGTGTTGCTGAGAAAACTGCACTGCCGCTTTATACCGCTGCTACGGCTTCTGTCCTTTTGGGATTGTATAGTCTTTCATTACCACATACCCCTCCGAAGGGATCGGGCGAACCGGTCTCCTTCCGTAGTATTGCAGGTATCGATGCCTTCAAGGCATTAGGAAGTAAACCGTTTTACATTTTCCTCCTTTGCTCATTCCTGATTTGCATTCCATTAGCTGCCTATTATAACTACACGCAGATTTACCTCGGAGCAAGCGGATTCATCAATATTGCCGGAACACAAACCATTGGTCAGATGTCGGAAGTGCTTTTCATGTTGTTGATGCCCCTATTCTTTGCAAGACTGGGAGTGAAATGGATGTTGCTGGTGGGGATGTTAGCTTGGGTATTACGGTATGCATTATTTGCATTGGGTGCACCCGATGCCGTAACCTGGATGATTATCAGCGGCATTGCGCTTCACGGAATTTGCTACGATTTCTTTTTTGTTACCGGCCAGATTTACGTTGACAAAAAATCAACTGAAAAAATTAGAGGTCAAGCCCAGGGTTTTTTGGTGTTGGTAACGTATGGTGTAGGCATGCTGATTGGCGCCCAGATAGCCGGAGCGTTGTACAATAGTTTTCTGGGTGGTGAAACATCCCTCTCTGCTGTGCAATGGCAGCAATTCTGGTGGATACCGGCCGGGTTTGCTGTAGTGGTGATTGCAATTTTCGGATTGATGTTTAAAGACAATGTTAATGCCGAAATAAAGAAATAATAAATCTATACACCACGGTTATTCCTCATCATTTCTTTTATATGATCAGAAAGCCTGAGCGAAAGTGCCACGAGTGTCAATGTTGGATTGGGTGCCCCGGAAGTAGCATAACAACCAGCGCCTGCAATGTATAAATTATCAATGCCGTAAACCTGGCAATCTGAATTCACTACACCTTTTTTTGGATCATCACTCCTTCTTTAATTCTTCATAAAATAATAGCAACTTTAACAACCCGGAATCATCTCTTAAATCAATATCATTCTTTTTAATATATTCTTGCAGTGATTTATTTTGGTCGGGAAGAGATTCTATAATCGCTCTTTTTGTCCTCGGCACTTCCTTAACAAGCACACCTTCCTTAATTATACAAAAAGTACTAAAACTTTGAAATTTATCTTTTACAGGGTTCAAACCACCAGAGCCAGCGGCACTTCCCCTACTTATTTTAATCTGATTATGAATGCCATAAATCACACCTGCCTCCAGAAGTATTTTAACGGTTAGTATTTCCTTTTTTAAAAGCGATAGATTTCTATAAATAACTTGCTCTTTTGAATTTATTTCAAAGTAACCAAATACCTTATAGTCCGCAGCTAGCACTATATATTGATTGCCCTGATATTTAACTTCTAAAAAATTATCAAAGGCATTGTACCGCAAAAGCACATCTCTGAGTTCATAATTATTCTTGAAAAGAATAAAACCAGGTTTCCATTCTTCCCAAAGAAGAGGAGATCCATCTGCATCAATACTATTACTTGTCTTATTGAATCTGCCCTCCATTGTCATGTAATTCATTACCTGAGCAGTTTGAGATAACTGGGCATTTGCACTGAAACAGATAAGGAGAAACACAAAAAATCTAAGGATATTCATGAAATCAGTTTAAGTTAAAGATCAAGAATACAGGTTCATATTAAGTTTTTTTTGATAAAAAGTCCTAAGCCCAGGCTTTCTCTCCCTTCGTATAAGGAACGGCACCATCGTAGCGGCCGGGAACAGCCACATATCGCAGGGTTTCGGTCATACCGGTTTCAGACGAGAAAAAGCCCCACAAGGTGAGTTGTTTCATCATGGTATAGTAATGACTGGGCGTTCCTTCAAACTCAGTTTGATCTTTCCAGGGAAGTGTGCTGTTCTTCTTTTCATGGGCTTCCTTCCTGGGTTTATCTTCTTCGTCTCTTTTCTGGTTAAAGTCTTTGGCTTCTTTTTCAAGACTGAGTAAAAGTGCCTTACGTTGCGCTGCATCGCAATCCATAAACATCTTTCCATGCATAGTGTCACACGCTTCTTCCAGACTAACCAAGCCATTGGTGAAGGCAGTTTGCTGTTTTTCTGTATAACAATCGGTCACAATAACTTTCATGAACTCTCCAATCTTTGCAGCTTTAGCGCCCGGTGTTGTGGTGGCAGGAATAATGGTTTCACCAATTTCATCTAATAATCCAATGTTGGATGGCGTAAACCCTGCTTCGGGCTTAGGGCCTACTTTGCATCCGGTCAGGAAAAAATCGCCACCAACTACAACAGCACCTGTAACCAGGGCAATTTGTTTTAAAAGTTCCCGTCTGTTCATACTCGTTTTCTTTATTTCAGATTTTGATTCTGCTTTACCTGATTGCTCTATAAGTTTTGTTTTTTCAGTTCACTCACGGCATAATTTGCTGCCCGCGCTGTCATAGCCATATAGGTTAACGATGGATTAACACACGATGCGCTGGTCATACAGGCGCCATCGGTTACAAACACATTGGGTGCATCCCAAACCTGGTTATACTTGTTAAGGACTGAAGTTTTCGGGTCACGGCCCATGCGTGCAGTTCCCATTTCATGAATACCCATGCCCACAGCATAACCGCTGTCATAAGTGTACACATCTTTTAATCCGCTTGCTTCCAGCATTTCTTTCGCATCATTCATCATATCGATGCGCATCTTTTTTTCATTTTCTTTAATCTCTACATCAAATGAAAGTACAGGCAATCCCCATTTGTCTTTCACGGTTTTATCCAGCGTAATTTTGTTTTCATGGTACGGCAGCATTTCACCGAAAGCGGTAATGCCGAAGCCCCAATCATCTTTTGGTAAGCTCAACGCTTCTTTCAGTTCGGCACCAATCATTTCCGCTACCTCTGATACCCTGCCGCGGCCTGCTCCTCCCTGATAGCCAAAGCCCCGTACATAATCGCGCTTATCGCCATGTACATTTCTAAAGCGCGGAATATAAATTCCGGTTGGCCTGCGTCCGTACTCATACTTATCACTGAATCCTTCAACCGTTCCTCCCGCTCCTAACCGGAAGTGGTGATCCATTACATTATGACCTAACTCGCCACTGCTGCTCCCCAACCCTTCGGGCCAAATATCGGTTGCCGAATTCATCAGCACCCATGTTGAATTCAATGCTGAAGCACACAAAAAAATAATTTTAGATTTAAACTCGTATGTCTGGTTTGTTTCAGCATCAAGGATTTGAACACCTGTTGCTTTTTTATTGTCTTTATCGTAGAGGATTTGTGTAACAATAGAAAATGGTCGCAGTGTCAGATTACCCGTTTTCATGGCAGCCGGTAAGGTTGCGGATTGTGTACTGAAGTATCCACCAAACGGACAACCTCTCCAGCATTGGTTTCGGTATTGACAATTGGTTCGATCGTGGTGAGGCTGCGTGATGTTGGCACTTCGGCCAATAATAAGGTGACGACTACCTTTATAAAATTCTTCCAGCCGTTTCTTCACTTCCTTTTCGGCACAATTCAATTCCATGGCCGGCATAAAATCACCATCAGGCAACACATCAAGACCTTCCTTGCTTCCCTGTATGCCTGCAAATTTTTCGGCATAACTATACCAGGGAGCCATATCCTCGTATCGGATCGGCCAATCGATGGCAATTCCTTCTTTGGCATTCGCCTCAAAATCCCATTTATTGAACCGGTAGCTTTGACGCCCCCATGTTAACGAGCGCCCCCCAACATGGTACCCGCGAAACCAATCAAATCGCTTCTCTTCAACATACGGACACTCTTTATCTTTAACCCAAAAATCAAGCACGGTTTCATTCAACGGGTAGTCTCTTCGAAGCACTGGATAATCTTGTAACATCTGCTGCGTTCGACCGCCACGGTGCGGGAACTCCCAGGTTGCTTTCGTAGCATTTACATAATCTTTAACGTGTTCGATATTGCGACCACGCTCAAGCATGATCACTTTAAGACCTTTTTCGGTAAGCTCTTTTGCGGCCCATCCACCACTGATTCCTGATCCGATAACAATGGCATCGTAGGTATTTTGATTTTGAGCATCAATGTTCACATTCATAATCAATCTCTAAGTATGCTTAAAGATAGAATTGTTTCGCCTGTAACGTCATTAAAAAAGTCACTTTTTTACAAGCGGTACTGTAGTGATGGAGCAGCGGTAAAGATTGAATTATGCAGTTTGGAACTAAACGGAAAGCCTCTCACCTTCCAGCCAAATTGATTCTCCCGCAAGCATGATCTCAAGGGGCTCACCTTCTTCCAGAAAAGTTTCTGTTCTGTTTTTGTACACCGTCACTTTGATTACCCGGTTACGGAATTCAATTCTGAAAGAATAGGATTTCCATTGTTTGGGAATAAATGGTTTCAGGTGAAGTTTATCATCGATGACGCGCAAACCACCAAACCCTTTCACCACACTCATCCAGGTACCGGCCATGCTGGTGATGTGACAACCATCTTCGGTATCATTATTATAATCGTCCAAATCAAGCCGCGAGGTACGCAAATACATTTCATACGCCTTTTCCTCATAGCCCAACATAGATGCCAGGATAACATGCACACAAGGCGATAAGGAGGATTCATGTACCGTCATGGGTTCATAGAAATCAAAATTGCGCCTGATGGTTTCCAAATCAAATTGCTCTTCAAAAAAATATAGCCCCTGCAACACATCGGCTTGTTTAATAAAACAGGAACGCAAAATTCTGTCCCACGACCATTTCTGATTAATCGGTCGCTCTTCGGGTTTCAGATCGTTAACGGTTAGTAATTCTTTATCCAGAAAACCATCTTGTTGTAAATACACTCCCCTGACTTGATCTTCAGGAAAATACATATTACTTACAATATGATTCCACTTTGTCCCCTCCGACTCTTCATCAAATTGAAGTGAAGTTACAAGGTTCTTATACGCTGAACCCGTCATTGATTTTATGTTTCTGATGCACTCGAGTGTGTACCGAAGGCTCCACACTGCAAGGTAATTTGTATACCAGTTATTGTTGACATTATTCTCGTACTCATTTGGACCGGTAACGCCCAGCATGACATACTGTTTCTTTTCGGCTGACCAGTTAACACGTTGCGCCCAAAATCTGGAAATTCCAATCAGCACCTCTAGGCCGTGCGAGGTTAGGTAATCGTGATCACCGGTATAGCGAACGTAGTCGTAAATGGCGTAGGCAATTGCACCGTTACGGTGAATCTCTTCAAAAGTAATCTCCCATTCGTTATGACATTCTTCACCGTTAATGGTTACCATCGGGTATAGCGCAGCGCCATTTTTAAAACCAAGTTTGGTTGCATTATCAATGGCTTTTTGCAGGTGCTTATACCGGTACACCAACAGATTTCGGGCAACGTGCTGTTTGGCGGTACCCAAATAGAAGGGCAAACAATACGCTTCTGTATCCCAGTATGTGCTTCCACCATACTTTTCGCCTGTAAATCCTTTTGGTCCAATATTCAAGCGTGCATCTTCACCGGTATAGGTTTGCGTAAGCTGAAATATATTAAACCGTATGCCCTGCTGGGCTGCTACATCGCCATCAATGGTAATATCACATTCCTTCCATTTCTTTCCCCACACAGCGGCATGGTCATTTAACAAAGAATCAAACCCATTTTTAACTGCACGATCAAGAACCGCATAACAGCTTGATACCATGTTTTCTTTCACATGATTTTCAGAAGAAAGTACGGCAGCATACTTAACGATCACAATTTCTTTGCCCTCATTAAAATCCAGTTGCACTACATTACCGGCATACTTATCGCGCTCTTCTAAATTAATCCGTCCAACAATTGGTTTTCCGGCTTCCTCGATGAAATACCGCATGGCGGTACAAACATGGAACTTTGTTTTTTTGGTCTGAACAGTTACATGCGCTTTTCCGTCTTCTGTTTGGCGGTTAACTTCCTCCCAGAACTTCTCATCATAATTTGAATCTTTATTGGCCACATCAGCATCAACGGATAACGATACAATGCCTTTACCGGAAAAATTTACCGGCATTATTGTATAACGAATCGCACCCACTTCTGAAAGCGCCATGCTGCAAAATCTCTCAGCAACCACCCGAACTTCTTTTCCATCGGGTAATGTGGCGGAGAACGATCGGGTAAGCAAGCCGGTTTTCATATCCAGCACCCGCTTGAAGTTGTTAACCTTACACTTTGCCAGATCAAGTTTCTGATTGTCGATCATGACGTGAATGCCGATCCAACTGGGCGCATTCAGAACTTTTGCAAAATATTCAGGGTAGCCATTCTTCCACCAACCAACTCTTGTTTTATCAGGGTAATACACTCCGGCCACATAACTTCCCTGAAGGGTTTCACCGCTGTATTCTTCTTCGAAATTGGCACGCTGACCCATTCGGCCATTACCAATACTGAAAACACTTTCAGAAATTTTATTGTAATGAGGATTAAACCTTTCCTCAATTATTTGCCACTCGTGATGTTTCAAATACGCTTTCATACTAAATCCTTGCTCAAGATTTATAAAGATTTTAGTTGACTGTAATCAAATTCTTTTAAAGAAGGAACTACAATGGTTGCCTGACCGAGTTGCGCCTGCCTTCCTACTCCTACACATTTCATTCCGGCACGCAAGGCTGCCTGCACACCTGCTTCAGCATCTTCAAACACAATACAATCCTGTGGCGTTATGCTGATGTTTTTAGCCGCCAGAAGAAATATATCAGGGGCAGGTTTGGCATTTACAACCATGTTTCCATCCACTACCGTTTCAAAATAATCCTGAATACCCAGCACCTCAATAATGCGTTGAGCGTTTTTACTGCTGGATGCCAGGGCGATTTTAATGTTGTCTTTTTTCAACTGTTGCAGTAAATTATTTACACCAGGAAGAATTTCATCGGCATTCATTTTTGAGAGGTATTCAGTGAACCACCCATTCTTTCGATCGGCCATTTTTTCTTTTTCCGCTTCACTAAAAGAATGACCACTGAGCTCCAGTATGATATCGAGCGAACGCATTCGGCTTACCCCTTTCAGTCGCTCATTATTTTCTTCTGTTAGTTCATAGCCAAATTCAGCGGCCAGTCTTTTCCACGCCAGGTAGTGATACCGGGCTGTGTCAACCAACACACCATCTAAATCAAATATGCAGGCACGTATCAATCGACTGTCTTTTTATTTTTTAATAATCTTAATCTTTACACTCCCCCGGTTAGTGATTGCCTCACCAACATACACACCTTCGCGTAAACCAGAAACATCCCATTCCGTTTCGGATAACCGTTTAAGGTGCATGGGTACGCCCAGGATGTTGTGCATATTCAGTTCAACAATCGTTTCGTGGGTGCTGATATTCAATACACGCTGTACGGGGTTCGGATAAAATGAAACTGTATTTACCCGCTCAGACTCCACGGCTGTTACTACAGGGTTTGTAATCTCAACATCGGTATACAGTTTATACTCACCTGCTTTCAATTGCATTGGAAAGGGTGTAACATTTACGTTCAGTTGCGTTCCGTATCCGTAATAGTCATACCAGGTACCGGTATGCGGAAAATCAACATACACCGTTTTTATCATGGTATTAAAATTGACAGCTACTGCAGCATTCATATCATTGGCAGTAACTGGTGAGGCCGTGTATGGTTTGTTTTTCAAAATCAACTGTTTCTCAAGCGCTGAATTAGAGCCTAGCGTTGCATCTCCGTTGGTAAACACATCGTATTCTTTACGGAGTCTCAACAGGTCACTGACATGCGTATAGAGCCGGCTTCGGTTGTACTCCTCCTGATATTCCCATTCAACAGGCTTTGGATAGGTACGGCAATTATCATTGATCTCACCTGTATCTTCACAATAATTGATACTGTAGTCATACCCCAACTCGCCAAACTGCCATAACATTTTAGGGCCCGGTATGGTATAGAAAATGGTTGATGCTGCTTTGGCACGATTCAGTCCAGTATTTAATTCTTTGATATTGTAAGATCCTTGTGAATTGCCATAGTTCGTTGTACGATAAATCATTCGTTCCTCATCATGACTTTCCATATAACCCACTACATGGGGCACCGTCCAGGTACGGTTGTTATGCAGCACCCAGCTAATGTCTGATCCATCGGCATAGCCCATAGCATTTTGACCATACGCATGGTTAAGGTTTCCCCACAGCATCATTCCCTTTCCTTCATTGGCGCGGTACTCAGCTAATTCTTTCTCCTCAGAATTTACAGCCAGGTGTTCGAGAATGACATACGCATCTGGAGAATGCTCCCATATTTTATCGGCCATTCTTTTTAAGATGGCAATACGGGAGCCATCATACTGCGACCACGCATTGACATCGTTTGGGTTGTTTACCTGTGTAAATCCTTTGGAGAGATCAAACCGATAGCCGTCAATCTTATATTCATTTAACCAATAATGATTGATGGTATCGAGGTAGGCTTTGGTGTAGGAACTCTCATGGTTTAAATCAAAGAATACACTAAAGGGGTGCGTGGCATTTACATTGAACCACTTATTTGTAGGGTTTGGTTTACTCGTTGTATAATTAAAGTCCATGAGCAAGTAAGGATTGGGCATATCCTGGTGGTTCATAGCAATATCCAGGATCACGGCAATACCGTTTTGATGGCACACATCTACAAATTCTTTCAGCTTGTTTTTTGGGCCGTAAGCTTTATCAGGCGCAAACATAAACTGCGGGTTGTAGCCCCAACTGTTATTACCGCCAAACTCCATGATGGGCATTAGCTCGATGGCATTTACACCTAGTCGCTTGAAGTACGACATGGTATCAATCAGCGATTGGTAATCATTATCGCCATCATCAAAAAAATCACGAATGAGTAACTCGTACACAACCAACTTTTCTTTATCGGGCTTTTCAAAATTGGTGACTTGCCAGTTATAAGGTTGCTGCGCTGTTTGAAATATCGCTAATCGATTTTCATACCATTTTGATGATCGTGCTTCTTGTGGAAATACCTTCAGATTAGGATAAATATTTTCAGGAATATACTGATCATCCGGGTCGAGAATTTTGTCCGCATAAGGATCAGCAATCTTGATACCATCGAAAATATATTGATAGGCATACTCCAAGCCTGGCGTTAATCCGTTTACAGTTGCCCAAAAATATTCGCCATCACGATTCATGATTGCCGATGCCCCTAATTGAAAACTATTGAATTCACCAACCAGATACACCGCTGATTTTCCCGGAGCCCACAAACACAGGGTAACTTGTGTGTCGTCACCATTACTATAATTGATCCCCGGAATAATACCAGCTGGCCTAGGCACAACCGGTGATGGAGAGTTAACCAGGTAACTAAAAGATATCGTTGTGTCATTCTGTGCATTGGCTACCTCTAATGTTACCGGGTACTCACCGGAAGATTGAGGAATAGGATACGTAAATGAATAGTTTGTGATGGCCGCTTGCTGATTCACCTGACTACCATCAACGCGTAATGTAAAGGTTGCCGTTTCAGAAGATTTAGCCTGCACCAAAAGATTAGAACCCACATTTATAAAGACGGGATCAGTTGTGGGTGATTGAAGTTCCACGACAAAGCAACTGGGAAGGGCCGTCATGTTAGCAAGGAAGTCTTCTGATTGCCCGTTTGTCCAGTCATTACCTTTGATCAACATACCTAATTTTGTTTCAAGGCAAATTGGCTGAACAAAAAAATCCTGTGGGGTGAATGTAATGGAGAATGTTGTGGTTGCCCCATTTACCGTCTTGGTGAATTCCGCAAGGTCGCTTAATGACGCATTTGCAGATGCCGGATTCACATTATACTTCGCATCAAGATTCTTCCCGGGTATCCAAACCCAAATGTATGCACTCGTAAGATTTGCAAGAGGCGTACCCGTAACATTATACGTTACGGTTATCAGGTCGTTGGAATCAAACGTTGCTGGTGCTACCGTTGGATTAATGGCAACCTTCTGCGCTAACGAACAAACAGGGAAAAGCAGTAGCAAGAGATAGAGTTTCCTCATCTTAAAAAGAGTTTTTAATTGAAAACAGGGGTCAGAAAATGACCCCTGTTAATTTGTAATTACTCTAGTTCCAAAGAATACTTATTGGATAGGAAATTAACTTTGATGTTGTACGTCCCTGAAGCATCAGGCGCGGGTGTATTAGAACCCGGAACATCTCCATTCTTTAAAAGCTTGCCCTTTAATTTTTCAGTTCCTCCATATTTATTATCCCAACTTCCGTTTACCGGCAGAAACAAATAACTCTTAGCGGTTGTTAGCGGCAATGATAATTCAAACTCACCATTGCTGATCTGGGTAAACTGCTGAGATGGAACAGGAACGGGATTTGACCATCCACCTGGAGTTGCATCACCTACGATGAAAAGGCCAGCCGGAATAGGATTACTGGTTAAAAGTGTTGTTGTGTATGTACCAGTTGAGAAGTCTATGATTATTTTATAGGTTCCATCTACTGCAGGTCCAGGAATATTGTTACCTCCTGCATTTGGTTGAAACGAACCGGTAGCACCACTACCCCCTCCTGTTGGAGGATTATACTTGTTATCCCAGCTACCATTAACAGGCAACAACAGATATTCTTGGCCACCTGTCAGGTTAATAACCATTCCATAACTGTAACTATTAATTCTTGTAAACTGTTGCGTTGGCACTGAAACAGGATTACTCCATCCTCCCGGGGTAGCACTTCCAACAATAAACAATTCGTCAGGAAAAGGGAATATTGGATCGGGTTCATCATTATAAGGCGTAACATTGAAGCCCTTTAAATCAGAATAGATGGGATCCATGGAAGATAACACTGTAGCCTTAACGCGCACCTCTACATCAACTTGCACTCCAGGTTCAAGACCAAGACTCAAAAGTTTTGTATTAACTGTGGATACAGTAACTTCTACAGGAGATTCAGAGGTTGTTGTAACAATAACTGCATCAGCAAAGTTGTTTCCAGCAACATCCAACTCAACCGTATACGTAACTGATGCATCAAATCCATAATCCGGGCCACTCCATTCAAATTCCTGAAATATATCATCAGCATCTGCTTTCAGAAGCACAAAAGTTGTACCTGATAAGTCAGCAAATTCAATCGCAAGCTCATCATTGAGCACTGGTTTTTCACCGCTTTCATCGCAACCCACAATTAACACCATGAATATGGCTGCTATTGCTGTAAGAAATTTATTTAGTTTCATTTTAATTCATTTAAATGATTTAATACTCTGGGTTCTGTTCAAGATTCGGATTGGCACTCATCTCAGCAGCCGGTATCGGAAACAAATCTCGGTGCGTTTCTGTTGCCACGCCCACATCTACATTTCCTTTCCATGGCCACAGGTAACTTCCGCCTGTGAATTTTCCATAACGGATCAGGTCTGTTCTTCTGTGTCCTTCCCAGTACAACTCACGTGCGCGCTCATCTAAAATAAAATCGGTGGTGAGTTCAGGTGCTGTTATATTTCCTGAAGCATCACCATAGGCGCGAGTTCTCAATTCATTTACATACGTTAATGCCTGTCCCGCGCTTCCACCAGTGCCACCCCGCAGTACAGCCTCTGCATACATCAGGTATGCATCAGCTAAACGAAACACCGGGTAATCAGTATCAACAAATGCTTGTTGTGCACCGGTTACAACCGAACTACCATCCAGTTTTCTGTTCCGGAATTTTGTGATGGCATAGCCCTCGGTAAATGAGCCTATATCAACAATTTCTAGGGTTTGGCCGCTGGTGTAGAAAAGCCCACGGGAATCAGCAGGTGAAGGGAACTTAGCAACAAAGGCAGAGGTCGTGCGAATTCCTCCCCATCCTCCATCAATTCCAAACATACCATTGGCATCCATGGAACCCCCAACAGGTGCGTGAATCAGGTAGGTCATACCACCATAAGTCTGTGTTCTGGCATGGTCTGAGGTGATTGGAAAAATCATCTCAGTGCTGTTGTGATTATCAGCAACAAAGGTATGGCGATAGTTCGTTGGCAATGTATAGCCAGCGCCAAGAACTTTGTTAAGAGCTGTTAAAGCCTCTGTATATTTAGCTTCATCAATGTAAACCTCAGCATTCAAATACAACTTGGCTTGTAACATCCAGGCTGCAGCCTTGTCCGCTCTTCCATATTCAAAACGAGGTGCTCCTAAATCATCTTCCATGTCTGTTAATTCACCTTCGATGTAATCGAACAAATCAGCACGCTGAATTTGGCGTGGAAAAAATGAACCGGGTTTATCGGCTTCAGTTACAAATGAAGGATTACCAAACAAATCAAGTGCATGGTAATAAGCCAGCGCACGCAGGAAGCGAGCCTCAGCATGAAACTTTTGAACATCGGCATTGGAATTCCCGGATGTTGCCCGAATGTATTCGTTGCACAAAGCTACTGTATAAAGAATTCTGGAATAGATTGCTCCAATGAAAACATCATTCGGTGTCCAGGTCTGCCAGTGAAAATCTTTAATGGTGGCATCGTTCCAACCAATCACTGCTTCATCGGTTGTCAGTTCCTGGCAATTCCAGTACTGACGGAGGTAATTACCAAATCCTTCATCAATGCCGGCAATATCAGGCTGACCTGATGGTCCTTGCTGACCGCTAAGGGCAAGCGTTGCATATAATTTAGCCAATCCCTTCTTATAGTCATCAATCGTTTTATAAACCGTATTGGCATCCTTCACTTTTGAACCTAAATCTTGCGGATCGAGGTCCCCAAGGCATGAGGTAAGCACCAAGGCTACCACTGCCATGCATGAGGTAATAATTTTATTTCTGAATTTCATACGCTATTAAATTAATAAGTCAGATTTAAACCAAACAAGAACACCCGTGGACGTGGGTAGATATTATTATCTATTCCACCAGCCACTTCAGGATCTATACCGGAATAATCGGTTACGGTAAATGCATTCTGAACCGTAAAGCTTACGCGAGCTTTCAACTTCTGATCAAGCAACTGATTAAAGTTGTAGCCCAAACTCATGTTATCCATTTTGAAGAATGATGCATTCTCAACAAAATAATCGGACCAGTATTGAGGCGCAACAAAATCGTTTTCTTTCACAGATTCACGCAGGTTACTGAAGAACCCGGAAGCCACATACAATCCATTATAGGTTGAGTTGGAAGCTCCGTTATTGTACACGTAGTTGCCCACGCTTAAACGACCAGAGAACGAAAATTCAAAGTCTTTGTAACGCACACTCGAGTTAATACCAAACAGATAATCGGGTGCAGGACTATGATACAAATATTTATTCAGGTTATTGGCCGATACGCTTCCTCCCATGCCGCTGCGATCAACATACAAACCTTCAATCGGTTTCCCGCTGGCATCATATACCTGCTGAAAAACATAGAAGGAATTGGCTGGCGAACCTACTTTATGAACCTGTACCGTGTTACCCACACCGCCTGAAATTCCACCAACGTTTACCAGGGTGGTGTTGTCAGGGTCTGGCACCTTGGTCAGTTTGGTAATTTCATTCTTATTGTGCGCCAGGTTAAATCCTATATTCCATGTGACATCGGAAGTGCGGATGGGCTGGGCATTTAAGGTTAATTCAACCCCTCTGTTTTCTAGAGATCCAACATTCGTTGTCAGGTAGTTCGAGAAATTGCTTCCGGAAGCAATTGGAATATAGCCTAACAAATCTCTTGTTTCACGTGAATAAACCTCCAGGGATCCGGAAAGTTTTCCATCAAATAATCCAAAATCCACGCCAACGTTAAAGGTGGTTGTTTCTTCCCACTTTATGTTGGCATCATAGGCACCTGGCCTGTATGTATTAAAGAATGTACTTCCAAACTGATATTGTGCAGTTGGTGTACTTTCGGTGTATTGCGGTAAGTATGGATATGTACCACCAATATCCTGCTGGCCTGTAACACCATAACCCACCCTTAATTTCAAATCAGAAACAATGCCAACACTGCTCATGAAGGATTCCTCTTTCAGGCGCCATGCCAACGACAAGGCAGGAAACATACCCCAATGATCGGCAAACCGAGAAGATCCATCCGCACGCATCGTTACGGTAGCCAGGTACTTATTGTTGTATGAATAATTCACACGGCCAAAGAAAGAGATCAGGTAATTTGGGTTTGGTATGTTTTGACGGGCAACGGTATCACCATCAACATCTCCTGTATCAGAATAGTCTAATTCATAATCAGAAAAAACTGTTTCGTCTACATTCCGGCTGAAGTTTGAACCATCACGCTCAAAGCTCTGGTAAGAATAACCCGCTGTTGCATCAACTTTATGTGAACCGAATTCCTTAACATAGTTGAAATACAAATCAAAAAGCTTTGAGAGGTTTTCGCCTGTATAATCGGTTAAGCGGCCCTCATTATTAGTATATCCTAAAAACTTGGATGCGTTGTTATATCCATCACTGGTTGACTTATCAAAACCCATGTTCAGGTTGGCCCGAAGCTCAGGCATGAATGGGAATTTATAGTCGAACTGGATATTCCCGATAAAACGTTTAACGTCTGACCGGTTGTTGGTTTGATTCAATAACGCAACAGGATTTCGGGTTGCCAAAGTATTGGGGCTACCATTAATATCCATGCCCTGGCTGCCATCGCCAAGCGTAATGTTGGGTAACTGAGTCCATGTATAATAACCATCATATCGTGTATTTCCATTTTTTACAGATTGCGTTGGGTCAAACCCAATCGCATTACCAATGGCTCCCTGATCACTGAAATTGTGTTTTGAAAAACTTCCCTTCAGGCTTGCATTCACTTTTAAATTATCATTTAAAAATGTTGGGCTTACATTCAAATTAACCGAGTGGCGGGTCATTTCGGTAGTTTTCAAAATACCTTGCTGGTCGGTATAGCCGTAAGAAACGCGGTAAGGAACATTTTTGGTTGTACCTGAAACACTCAGGTTATGATCTTGCGACCATGCATTTTGAAAAATTTCATCCTGCCAGTCGGTATCAGCAGCTCCCAGGCGATTAATGGCGTCTGTATTGATGCCCATCGTTCCATTGAAACCGGCAACAATATCTCGGTACTCCTCACCTTCCAATACATCCACAAACTTAACTGGCTTGCTCAAAGAGGTTTGAAGATTATAGCTGATTTCTGGCTTGCCATTTTGTCCTTTTTTAGTAGTAATGATAATAACACCATTGGATGCGCGTGAACCATAAATGGCTGTGGCTGATGCATCCTTCAGTACCGTAAAGGTTTCAATATCATTCGGGTTAATCGTAGTAAGAGAGTTTGACATACCTGCGGGACCATTGTTGTCAAGCGGAAAACCGTCAACAATTATAAGCGGATCGTTGGTTGCATTTAAAGATGACCCGCCCCTGATACGGATTTGGGCCCCACTGCCCGGTGCACCGCTTCCTTGTACAACTTGCACCCCGGCCACTTTACCCAGGATCAAATCTTGCGGAGAAGACATCACACCCTTATTGAAATTGCCTGAATTTACGGTAACAACCGATCCGGTCAGGTCTTTCTTTTCAACCGATCCATACCCGATTACCACCACTTCTGAAAGTGAGGTAATATCTGGTGCCATTGATACATCAACAGAAGATTGGCTTCCGACATTAACTTCCTGGCTTGCAAGGCCCACAAAAGAAAATACCAAAACAGCATTTTCAGGAACTGAAATCGTAAACCGGCCATCAGCATCGGTTGCTGTTCCATTGTTGGTGCCCTTTTGAACAACGTTTACCCCGGGAAGTGCGGTGCCATCATCGGCCGAGGTAACTTTTCCACCAACAGTTCTATTCTGTGCCTGTGTCAGGAAGACACCCAGCAAAAAAAGAACCGTTAAATACCTGCTTAAATACAGATAAAATTTTGTCATACGGTTTTAGGTTAGAGTGAAATGATTATGTTTAACACTTGCTTAACAATAAACGTATGGTTTATGAGAGGCAAACCAAACATTATTTGCCCAATTTTAGATGGAAATAAGGATTCCGCAACAATTTTGTAACAATAAAATCAGGAAACGAATTCGCAAACGATTGCAAATAATATCAGTTTATAGTAAATTTTAAATTCGGCATTGAGTAAGTATTTTATGAAGTACATCCAGGTTACAATTAAAGACATTGCACGTGAGTTGGGAATCTCTCCATCCACAGTTTCAAGAGCACTAAAAGATCATCCTGATATCAGCCCCGAAACAAAAAAGGCAGTGAATGCCCTGGCTGAAAAACTGAACTATCAGCCCAACATTGTAGCCTTAAACCTGCGACAAAGTAAAACCAACACCATTGGTGTCATCATCCCTGAAATTGTTCACTTCTTTTTCTCCACCGTTATCAGTGGCATTGAAGATGTTGCCTATAGTGCGGGCTATAATGTTATACTCGCTCAATCCAACGAATCGTTGCAACGCGAAAAAACCGATATTAAAGCGCTGTTTAACAGCCGGGTAGATGGCATGCTCATCTCCATATCACGTGAAACAACCGAGTTTGATCACATCGAATCCATCATTTCAAAAGGAGTACCCATCGTATTCTTCGACCGGGTGTATGATAACAACCAACTGAGCAAAGTGCTGGTCGATGATTTCGAGGGCGCCAAAGAAGCAACCCTTCACCTTATTAAGCAAGGATATAAAAGAATTGCACACCTCGAAGGCCCTCCTAACCTGGCCATCAGTAAGCAACGACTGGAGGGTTTTATAGAAGCCCACAAGCAAAACAGCCTTTCTGTTAATAAAGATATGATCGTTCCATGCCCTTTCGGTACCATTGAAGAAGGGAAAGCTGCCACTGCTAAACTCCTGAAACTCAAGAACCCACCCGATGCGATTTTCGCCAGTAATGACCCTGCTGCTATGGGATCGATGCAGGCTATAAAAGAACAAGGGCTTAAAATACCAAACGATGTAGCAGTCGTAGGTTTCAGCAACTGGCTCTTCAGCTCTATGATGGATCCACCGTTAACCTCCGTTGACCAACCCGGATTTGAAATGGGACAAGAAGCCGCCAGGATATTGATTCGCCATATTGAACGCAAGGATAAGGATACTGAAATTGTTCCCGAGACAAAGATTCTGAAAACAAAACTAATTGTACGAGCGTCTTCACTAAAGAAATAGACTCATCGCTGGTTCACAAAGCAACCATCCCTTTCGCAATCGTTTGTTGAATTATGTTACCTAAACCAGGGCACTAAGCCGCTGAATTAGCATTACTTTCAGGGAAATTTTTGCGCATGGCCACCACCACACCCCTTGGCAACATTCAGGATTGGAGAAGAGTAAAAACGGGTATCGAAGGAAAAACTGAAACCGCTTTTTTTAAGCTGGAGGTTTACACAGAAACAATCATTCGCATCCAACTGACTCACCAATCGGTATTTGATAATTTTTCATATGCAGTCATTGCTTCTCCGGAAGTCATCGACTTTGAGGTAGAAGATTTACAGGATCAAATCGTAATTAAAACATCACAACTCCGGGCAATCGTTTCAAAGAACCCTTGGCATATTACTTTCAGGGATGTTGATAATAATTTACTGAATGAAGATGACCCCTCCCTTTCTGTGCGATGGAATGGCGAGCAAGTAACCGCTTACAAAAAATTACAACCAAACGAACGGTTCATCGGACTGGGTGAAAAAAACGGCCCCCTTGATAAGCGAGGACGCGGGTACATTAACTGGAATACCGACAACTATGCCTACGGGCCCGATGCCGATCCGCTGTATGTTTCCATTCCATTTTACATTGGCTTGCATCACAAACATGCCTACGGGATTTACCTCGACAACAGTTCGCGCACACAATTTAATTTCGGAGCATCAAACGATCGCTTTTCCAGCTTTACTGCCGATACCGGTGATATGAATTACTATTTCATCAGCGGAAAAAGCGTTTCAGAAATCATTCATTCCTACACACACCTGACCGGGCGAATGCCCCTCCCTCCTCTTTGGAGTATCGGCTACCAGCAGTGCCGATATAGCTACTACCCCGACAAAGAAGTGGTGAGCATTGCCGAAAATTTTCGGGAAAGAAATTTCCCCTGCGATGCAGTCGTACTGGATATCCATTACATGGATGCTTATAAAATATTTACGTGGGACAAACATCATTTCCCCGATCCAAAGACCATGATCGATACCCTAAAAAAATCGGGCTTTCAGGTTGTGGTCATGTGTGACCCGGGAATTAAAATTGAAGACGGTTACGAGCCATACGAGTCAGGTAAAAAAAATAATGTCTTTATTAAATATCCAGATGGCACCGATTATGCGGGACAGGTTTGGCCGGGCTGGTGTAACTTCCCCGATTTCACCAATCCTAACACCCGCGAATGGTGGGCAAAACATTTTGCCGGCTACGTTAACCTGGGTGTTGAAGGCTTTTGGAATGATATGAACGAAATTGCTACCTGGGGAAACATGCTGCCCGATTTGATTGAGTTTGACATGGAGGGAAACAAAACAACAGCACGGGTTGGCCGCAACCTCTTCGGCATGATGATGTCACGCGCAACCTACGAAGGAACCAAAGCACTTCTTAAAAACAGGCGGCCATTTAACCTTACCCGCTCGGGTTATGCTGGCATTCAGCGATATGCAGCCGTATGGACTGGCGATAATGTTGCCTACGATGCGCACATGCTGGCCGGTGTACGTCTCGTCAACAGCATGGGGCTCTCAGGATTAGCCTTTACAGGATATGATATCGGTGGCTTTGTTGGAAATGCAGATGAAAAACTTTTCGCACGTTGGATTTCCATTGGAGCCTTCTCTCCCTTTTTCCGCGGCCATTCCATGATTAACAGCCGCGATTCTGAACCATGGTCGTATGGCGAACGGGTCGAAGAGATTTCGCGTAACTACATGAAACTCCGTTACAGATTGTTACCATACCTGTATTCTCTTTTTTACGAAGCAACTCAAAACGGACTACCGATAAACAGAAGTCTGGCCATTGATTTCTCGTTTGATAATTTGGTTTATGACCATCGTTATCACAATCAATATTTATTTGGGCCCGCTATCATGGTCGCTCCGGTAGAAAGCAATAAAGAACTCACGAAAGTTTATTTACCTGAAGGCAACTGGTATGAGTTCTTCACCGATCATGCGTTAAGCGGCCTTTCAGAAATTATTGTTGATTGCCCGGTCGACCAACTACCACTCTATGTTCGTGAATCCTCTATTATACCGATGCGCGAACAGGCAGGTATCAATGTGCACGATCAAAGCGATGTCTTGGAAATCCATCTATACAGGGGATCTTCCGATAAGGAGTTTTTACTGTATGAAGATGACGGCATTAGTTTTGATTATGAGGCAGGATCGTATGCCAAACGATTGCTTCACTACCGTGCATCCGAAAATCAGTTAATCATTCACAGGACAGACGGAACATTTGAAAGTCTGTTTAAGGAAATGAACGTATTTTTTCACGGATTCGGCAACCTCGAAAAAATTACAACCAACGAAAGCACAACAGCAGTACATCAGAAAGATTACCGGTTTGTTCAACCTATTTCCAACTTTGATCCTGTTAACACCATGCCTGAAGGACCAAAAATTTCATCTTTGAAGTACATATCTTTAGATTACACACAAAACCAAATCGATATTCGGTGGTAAGACATCGAAATACAGAAAACCTCAATCCCTTAAAATCAACGTATGTCACAATCCCTTACCAAGCCACGCCTCAGTTTCTGGCAAATCTGGAACATGAGCTTTGGCTTTCTTGGAATTCAATTTGGTTTTGCCTTGCAGAACAGTAACGCGAGCGGAATCCTTCGAAACTACGGTGCAGAAGTAGAGCATCTGTCGTGGTTTTGGATTGCCGCCCCTTTAATCGGAATGATCGTTCAACCAATTGTTGGCCATTATAGTGATCAAACCTGGACCTCGCTGGGAAGGCGGAGACCCTATTTCTTAACGGGCGCCATACTCTCTTCTGGCGCCCTGGTGCTGATGCCCAATGCCGGAATTTTAGGTGAGATTGCCCCACTGGTTATTATTGGTGCAGGGTTCTTAATGTTAATGGATGCCTGCTTTAATCTGTCGATGGAACCCTTTAGAGCACTCGTGGCGGATAACCTTGATGATTCACAACGGACACTCGGCTTTTCGGTTCAAACCTTTCTGATTGGGGTTGGCGCTGTTATTGGTTCATGGCTGCCTTACATTCTCAATCGTTGGTTTGATGTTTCTAAAGACGCACCCGAAGGTGCTGTGGGACTAAATGTTAAATATGCATTTTATGCAGGAGCATCAGTATTTATACTCAGCATTTTATGGACAGTTTTTAAAACAAAGGAGTACCCACCCGAAGAATATGAAAAATACCACGGCAAAAGCAATACAACAAAAGAGGGTTTAGGTTCAATCTTTAAAGACTTTTCCAAAATGCCCAGAACCATGAAACAATTAGGGCTCGTTCAGTTTTTTTCATGGTTTGCCCTCTTTGGAATGTGGGTTTTCACCACCGATACAATTGCTACCCATATTTTTGGATTGCCCATCGAAGACAAGAGTTCAAGTGCGTATCGCGAAGCGCAAACATGGACAGGTGTGATCTTCGGAATCTACAACCTGGTTTCTGCCGGATACGCACTGCTCCTTCCTATGCTTGCAAAAAAAATCGGCCGAAAGAAAACACATTCACTTTCTTTGCTCATCGGTGGGATCGGCCTCATCTCAATTTTCTTTGCACCAAATAAAGAATTCCTCATTCTTTCCATGATCTGCGTTGGTATCGCCTGGGCAAGCATTTTAGCAATGCCTTATGTTATTCTTTCCAGTTCCATCCCTGCGGGCAAAATGGGTATTTATATGGGCATCTTTAATTTCTTTATAACCATCCCGCAAATTATTAATGGATTAATAGGCGGCCCCATTGTAAAAAATATCTATAACAATCAGCCCGTTTATGCCTTGGTTTTATCAGGGGTATTTATGCTTTGTGCCGCGGTGAGTGTAATTTACGTCTATGATCCTGCCACCATTAGCATTCAAAACAATGCGCAGGATTAAAACCCGCTAACTTTCAATATGAAAAAATTACTTTTCATTTCCCTTGCCATCTGCATATCTATGCACCTGATGGCTCAGGACTATTCACGGTTTACCCAAGCGCTTGCCGGATTTAAAAATGCCTCCAATATTCAGGATCCAACGCAACGTACAGCTCAGGTTGATAAGCTTTGGAATGCTCTCATTAAAGAAAACGCCATTCCGTTGGTGCAGCAAGATTCGGTGGCTTTCTTATATCGCGGCAATGCCACTTCCGTGGTGTGGATGGGAGATTTCAACGGCTGGGGCTACGATAAGAATATTGAAAACAAAGGAACCAGGATTGGCAAAACTGATGTATGGATGCTGAAAAAATCATTCCCGAAAGATGCCCGCCTCGATTATAAAATTATTCTGAACGGAAATGACTGGATTGTTGATCCGGTTAACCCCAACCAACAGTGGTCTGGTGTTGGAGGCGGAAGTCCAAATTCTGAGTTACGGATGCCGGCATGGAAAGCAGACTCAATAACATTTCCAATGAAGGGTATCAGTCATGGAATACTGGAAGAAGACATTCTTTTGACCAGCCAAAATTTAGGATATCAAATAACCTACTGTGTGTACTATCCTGCAGGATACATAGCCACACAAAAATATCCGGTTGTTTATGTAACAGATGGATATGAGTATTTGCATGAGCGGATGGGGAACATGAAAACCACCCTCGATAATTTAATTGCCCTAAAAAAAATTGAACCCATTATGGCCGTTTTCATTGACCACCGCGAGCCCGTGAACCGCGCCAATAACAGAAGGATGCAAGAACTGGCCATGAACACAAAATACCTGGATTTCTTTGGTAATGAGTTTGTTCCCTATATTGAAAGTAAATATCCGGTCTCAAACGATCCGAACAAAAGAGCCATCCTTGGCACTTCGCTGGGCGGCCTTACTTCGGCATACTTTGCCTTTACAAAACCAGGTATTTTTGGGATGGCCGGCATTCAGTCTCCTGCCTTTTGGTTTAAGCCGGAAATCTATACGGTGTGCAACAACGCAGAAAAACCTCCGGTAAAAATCTTCATGACAACGGGCGTTTTTTTTGATGCCGAAGTTGGCGCACGTAAGATGAAAGACATCCTCGAAAGCAAGTTTTGCGCTTACCAATATAGTGAAACCAACCAGGGGCATTCGTGGGGAAATTGGCGCGATACAATTGATAACATCCTGATGTATTTCTTTCCGGCCAAGTGATTAACTTTGGCTTCATTTTTATTACAGATTATCTTAAAGCACCCTTTATGAAGCCCAGACATTTACTCATTCTGATTGTGGTTCTCTTAGTAAACGCCTGTTCCTCGGGCAAAAAAGCCTACGAACGTGGCGATTATTATGAAGCTGTGATGCAAGCCGTAAACAGGTTGCGGCAAAACCCCGACCATGATAAATCAAAGGAAGCCTTAAAAAACGCCTACCCCTTGGCGGTAGATTTCTTTCAAACGGATGCCAACAACCAGATCGCCTCTAACTCACCTTCGAAATGGAGAAATGCGATTGCATCCTACGATAAGATCAATCAGATGTATGAATCTATCCGGCAATCGCCCGCAGCGATGAAAGTCATACGTGATCCAAAGAATTTCTATGCAGAGATTGGGCCATTGAAAGAAAAAGCTGCCGATGAGAGTTACAATGCCGGTATCGATGCCTTAATGAAAGGCACGCGCGAAGATGCTAAACGCGCTTACTTCAATTTTAATGACGCACAAGCCTTTGTGCCGGGCTATAAAGATGTTGTCGAATACCTCGATAAATCCAAGTTTGAGGCCACCCTCAAGGTGGTGGTGGAACAGGTGGCGGTTCCGACCAGGTATAGCTTAAGTGGCGGATTCTTTCAGGATAAAGTAGAGGAATACCTGCACCAGAATTACCCCGACCGCGGGTTCATCAAGTTTTACACTCCGGAAGAAGCGAAAAATGTGAACCTTCCTAAAGTTGATCAGATACTGCGCATTCAATTTGATGACTTTACCGTTGGAAATACCACCATCAATGAAAAAGAAGAAACAGTAAAGAAAGATAGTGTAAAGGTTGGCGAAGCGAAGGTTGACGGAAAAACAATTCCGGTGTACAACACAGTAAGCGCTAAGTTAACCACCGTTCGAAAAGAAGTCGTATCCAAAGGACTATTGAGTATGGTCGTACTGGATGGCAAAACAAACGGGGTGCTCACCCACAAGAAATTCTCAGGTGAATACGCATGGGTAAGTTCATGGGGCCGGTTTAATGGCGATGACCGGGCGCTTTCTGATCAGCAATTAGCCATGTGTAAACGAAAAGAACAGCAACCGCCTGTTGCCCAGGATTTGTTTTTGGAATTCACCAGGCCAATTTATAATCAATTGATACCCGCATTACAGGGCTTTTACAGAAACTATTAACATCGTCTTTCAGACGACAAATAAATAACCTTTGATACTAAACCCAGAGGGATTCGACCTACGTTTGTTAACGATATGAAACCCGGATTTTTTTTGGCGATGATGCTGGCAGCGGGGGTATCCTGTGGGCAACAAAATAATTCCGATAATGCAACTGCAATGAATCAACAGGATGAGCATGAAACCGCCCTCGCAACTTTTGGCAATGGCTGTTTCTGGTGTACAGAGGCCATCTTTCAACAACTGAAGGGTGTAACAAAAGTAGTTTCGGGCTATGCAGGCGGAAAAGTTAAAAATCCAACTTACAAAGAAGTGTGCACCGGCCTTACCGGGCATGCCGAGGTAATCCAACTAACTTACAACCCGCGGGTTATTTCTTACCCGGAGTTACTGGAGGTTTTCTGGCAAACACACGACCCCACCACCCTTAATCGCCAGGGTGCCGATGTAGGCACACAATACCGTTCGGTGATTTTTTACCATAATGAAGAGCAGAAACGGCTGGCTGAGGAATATAAGGCCAAACTGGACCAGTCAGGTGCTTTTGATAACCCGATTGTAACGGAAATCAGCCCCCTTGCAGGGTATTATCCCGCGGAAGATTACCACCAAAACTATTTTAAGTTAAACGGCAATGCGCCCTATTGTTCTTACGTAATCCAGCCGAAGGTGGAAAAATTCCAAAAGGTGTTCAAAACCAAGTTGAAAGATAAAATCGACCGCTGATAAAAATATTTTATCCGGTTGTAACCCCAGGCATGGTTTACCGTTATATCAATCTGAGTAGAGTAAATCTTCTCATAGGTTTAGGTTTAGGTAAAACAAAAAAGCCCTGAGACGCAGGGCTTTTTTGCATTGTTGCATTTCCGATTAATCTTTCTTCAAGGACGTAATGTCGGTTGCAACCTTCATCACCCTAATTACATTGCCCGATTTATCTTTTATTGGGGCATACGAAGCCTTCAGCCAAACCTCTTCTCCACGTTTCGTAATTCTCTTGTACTCTCCTTTGTTTGTTCTGCCATTCCCAATATCCTTCCAAAAATTTCTGTAAGCTTCTGATCCTCTTTCGTCTTTGGTTACAAAAAGGCGGTGATGTTCACCCGCAATCTCTTCCTGCTTATAGCCCATGGTTTGCAGGAAATTCTGATTTGCCTTGATCACATTTCCCTCCGGGTCAAATTCAATGACAAGCAAAGCATCGTTAATAATGCGCATCGTTCCTTCCGATTCTGACTGGCCACGAGTCATCTCTTCCTGAGTGGCCTGAAGCTCTTCCATATTCTGGCGCATTTCCTCTTCCTGTGCACGCATTTGTTCGGTCATCTCCTGAGATTCTTCCAATAATCGTTGGGTTCTCGCATTAATCTTCACCGAAGAAATAGTAGAAGCAATGCTCTCAGCTATCTTTTGAACAAATTCAATTTCAAAGTCCTGGAACTGTCCGAACGAGGCGATCTCTACCACTCCGAAAATCTGTTCGTTTAACTTGAGCGGTACAATTAACACGCTGGTTGGGTTAGCATCGCCCAATCCGGAAGTAATGCGGATGTAGTTTTGCGGAACTTCCGTCAGGTAAATTAAGTCACCCTCCTGCCAGGATTGGCCCGCTAATCCTTCACCTTTATGAATTTTATGATTTAGAAACTTCTTCTTGTCCCAAGCGTAACAAGCCTTCATCGACATGGTAGGATCTTCGCCACTTTGCTCATCATCAATAATATAGATGGCACCCTGGTTGGCTTTCAGGTATTTTACCAGGTTGAGAATAATTTCATCCGTTAACTTGTTCAGGTCGTTCGTATTGGTTCTTAAAATCTCACCAAACTTGGCAAGGCCCTCAGTAGCCCAATTACGTTTCTTATCTTCATCCGCAACCCGCGACAGGTTATCACGCATGTTAATCAGCGCGTTACCCAAAACATCGTGTTCACTTAGCGGTTTAAAGTCGGTGGCGTAACTTCCTTTTCCAATATTCTCTGCGAAAAGCGTGGTGCCCTTTAAGCCGTTCACCAGGTTATCCATGGCTGAAGCCATCTCTCCTATTTCATCGTTGTTAAACTTGGTGTTCTTGTCTTCCACCAGTTCACCCTTGCCCAGTTTAATGACAATGCTCTTCAAATAGTTGACTGGTACCGTAATGGACCGGATCATCAGGAAGGCGCTGAAAAGTCCCAGGACTACTGTAATTGCAGAAAGGATCAGCGTAACGTTTCTCAGGTTTTTAGAAGAAGAAGTTAACTGCTCATCTGATTCAGCGGTTACGCGTGCCTGAATAGCAGCGATCTTATTGAGGCGTTTAATGATTTCAGCCGTTTGTGGGATCACCTGATTTTCGATCACATCCGCAGCCAGAAAGGTAATGGATGGATCATCGTAATTATCGAAAGTTACCAGTTGTGTCATGATTTCTTCCTGTGATTTCATGGTCACATCAAATTTCATAAACACCGTATCCATTTGCCACCGTTGGCTGTCGCTTTCCCATTGCGGCATTAATTTCAACACGCGATCGCGCAGTTCCGGATATTCAAAACTACGAAGGTCACGAAGAGCCTGTTTATCAGCGTCATTTCCGCGCAGGTAAACCCAATTGGTGATCAGCATTTTCATTCGGGTGGCAGATAGGATCAATTCGTTGATCGCATCTTTTGATGGTCTGATGTTCTCGGACGACATGGCAACAACCGTGTCAATTCTGTTCCCCGTAAAAAATATAACGGTAGCATTGATAATGAACAGTACAATCAGGGAAAGAAACCCTGCCAGTATTTTATTACCAATGGTAAATCTTAACTTAAACTTCTTTCTTTCTTTTTCCATAGATTAAATAATAGTAGCTAACCGCGTTAATTCAGTTGATGCCTTGAGGTTTTGCTTGATTAATGCTGATTGATTTAGTTCAAAAGCCAATTTACCTTCTTTTGTGATAAAATTTATACAACTCCCCTGCATCCCCAAACCCGCCTGTTCTGTCATGACGAGTATCGATTGATCTTTTACTCTTTTTAGCACCTCGGGCAACTCATTCGAACGCTCAGCCGGCAGGAAAATCATACTGCATTTTCTGATTTCGGCAACACCGCTAATCTTGACGATTTTGATTGGCCGGTCACCCACTTTTTTATTCTGAGCCAATGTCTTTAACTCATCTACCAGCGGAGACTCACCCACCACCAGAATTTCAAAGTCCCCATGATTATCAACTTCCGGCCATTGGATGTATCGGGTAAAGCTGTAAATAAAGAGCGGATATTGCTTGTAGTTTTGCCCGTTTACCTGGGTCCAGAACGTAAGGAAAAGTATAGGAATTAAAGCCTTTTTCATCAACTGGTAATTATACATCTCGTTACCATAACAAGCAAAAATAGGATTATAAACCAATCAATTGTCATTGAAATCCATGATTTTCTACCCCATGCAATATTGGTACTGGATTTTATTGAAAAAGTAGATGAACCCCTAAAGCGCATTACTATCTATCGTTTTCCTAAAATCATTATATTTCTAAAAACTTGACGCCTTATGTGTCGATTGCTTGCGTATTTAGGAACCCCCATTGTAATTGATAAACTTTTATACCAGCCGAAAAACTCGTTGATAACCCAAAGCTATGACTCAAAGGAACGCGAAGAACCTTTGAATGGCGATGGATTCGGCATTGGATATTATGTACCCATTCATCGCGAACCGGTAACTTTTGTTTCCATTAACCCGGCATGGAACAACCGAAACCTCAGGAATTTGTCTCCAAAGGTTAGCACTTCATGTTTGGTCGCGCACGTGAGGGCCGCCAGCGTAGGCGATGTGTCAGAATCAAACTGCCACCCGTTTCAGTACAATGAAATTTTATGCCTGCACAATGGCGGAATAGAAAATTTCTCTAAAATCAAACGCAAGCTTAGGGAAAGCCTGTCTGATGAAATGTATAACTGGATCAAAGGACAAACAGACTCTGAACACATTTTTGCTTATTTGCTTAACTACCTTCTCAAACAGCATAAAGAAGTAAATGAGGAAACCGTGATGGATGCTTTTGAACATACCTACCGGCACCTGAACGTTCTGATGAAAGAGGCGGGCATAGCAGAACCTGCTTACCTTAATATGGTGGTAACGAATGGCCGCTTTATAGTGGCCACCCGCTATGTGAACCATCCGAATGAAGAACCTCTTACCTTGTATCATTCAGAAGGCGCCCGTTATGTGGTGGAGAATGGCGTAACCCGTATGACCGCCCCGCAAGATGATGACCAGGCCGTGTTAGTCGTTTCAGAAAAACTTTCCAGCGATCCTAACTGGACCAAAATACCTAAAAACCATTTTGTGGTAGTGGAGGAGTCTCTCAATGTAAGAATCAGGCCTATTCATGCATAGGTTAAAGTTTCATGTTCCAAGTTCAAAATTCTTAATATTGAACTTTTAATCTTTAAACATTGAACACGGATATAATAATAATAGGCGGTGGTATTGTAGGCCTTGCAACCGCTTTACAATTGAAGCAACGGAATGCAAGGCTGAGGATCATACTGGTTGAAAAAGAACAAGAACTTGCCAAACACCAAACAGGCAATAACAGCGGAGTTATTCATTCAGGCATATATTATAAACCAGGAAGTTTAAAAGCAACCAATTGTATCAATGGTTACAACCAGTTGGTTGACTTCTGTAAGAAAAACGAAGTGCCGTTTGATCTTTGCGGAAAAATTATTGTTGCCACAGAAGAAAAAGAACTCCCGCTGCTTCAAAATCTTTTTACGCGTGGTCAGCAAAATGGTTTGACCAACCTGAAAATGCTGACAAGCGCAGAACTAAAAGAATTTGAACCTCATGTAGCCGGTATCGCTGGAATATCGGTACCTCAAACCGGCATAGTCGATTACAAGAACGTAGCTGAGAAGTATGCCGAGTTATTCAGAAAATATGATGGAGAAATTGCGTTGGGCGAACAGGTAATTGATATACAGGTGCTGTCCGACAGGGTAACTGTTTCAACCCAAAAGCAAACCTATTCGGGCAAGCTGGTAATTAACTGTGCCGGACTCTATTCCGATAAGGTTGCGAGGCTGACTACATCGACAGTTAACGTAAAAATTATTCCTTTCCGTGGCGAGTATTATAAGTTAAAAAAAGAGAAGGAATACCTGGTAAAAAATCTGATCTACCCGGTACCCGACCCAAACTTTCCATTTCTGGGTGTTCACTTCACCCGAATGATGAAAGGCGGTGTAGAGGCAGGACCCAATGCAGTGCTGGCATTCCAACGCGAAGGCTATAAAAAAAGTGACATCAACTTATCAGAACTTACCGAATCACTAGCCTGGCCTGGGTTCCGGAAAGTTGCCTTCAAATACTGGAAAACCGGAATGGGCGAAATGTATCGTTCGTTTTCAAAAGCGGCCTTTACAAAAGCCCTTCAAAAGCTTATTCCGGAAATACAAGAACATGACCTGGAAGATGGCGGGGCAGGTGTACGTGCTCAGGCCTGTGATCGAACAGGAGGATTGGTGGATGATTTCATGATACTGGAAGAGAAGCAGGTGATCAATGTATGTAACGCCCCATCGCCTGCCGCTACTTCTTCCCTTTCCATAGGAGAAACAATTTCCGCGTTAGCGCTTAAACGGTTCTAAAAAATTCGTAAAACAAAACCTCCCTGGAAGCCCCAAACCTCGATGCTGTGATAATAGTTTTGATAAACTCCACCGACACTCACATAACCATGTAGTTTACCTGAACTGAACAATTGATGCTGGTAATAAACACCAAACTCGTCTCTGGGATTTGCGTCACTATCAAAATCCAATGCGAAACGATACTCAAAGTTGATTGATTTTGTTTGATCGGGGGCATGAATACCCAGGAGTATGGCCGATTCACTAAACATCTCTTTTGTATTAAATGCTTCCTGCATAAAACCTGTTCCGAACCGAAGCGTAACAAACCGACTGGTCACCAGATTTAACTGAAGTACTTGCCAGTCGTTCGTACGAATGTGTTTGTAACCTTCTGTGTCTTCCTCAATCAGGTAATTCATACGAAAGTCAGTTGAAAATATTCCCCAATTTCCACGAATCCGAGGCCAAAGAATATAATATCCGGATGGTTTTACAGCACCTTGAAACATCAGATCAAGCGAAACCATACCCGGGTAACGCTCCCGGTCGCTGCGAAGCTTAAACGATTGCCATTCGGCAATACCGCCAAAGAGAAAATTGATAAAGAAACCTCCCCCACCACCATCATCATCTGAACTAAAATCGCTACTGCTATCACTGGACTTGCTACCTTTCGAATTGGAATTGTTGGAAGATGCGCGCTTGATTTCATCAACCTGTGAGAAAGCCTGCATACCACAACAGCATACAAAGAGGAGGACACAGATCGTTTTCATATGGCAGAAGTTTGTATCACTCAACGGCAATTTTGGAGCCAGCCTTTATCCTTCATGAACCCACTCAATTTATGAAGCTTTTATGGCAGTTACTTCAATTTCTACCAGATATTCAGGGGCAATCAGTGCTTTCACTTCCACCATGGTTGTGGCCGGTTTGATCTTACCGAAAAACCTGTGATGGGCTTTTCCTACCTCTTCCCAATGAGAAATATCGGTCACAAAAATCCTTGTCCGGACGACATCCTCCATTGAAAAGTCGGCCTGTTTCAAAACTTTTTCAATCTTTTGAATGGCATATTCGGTTTGCCTGAAGAAGTCATTCTGACCGACCACACCACCCGTTTCATCAACCGCTACGGTACCTGTAACCTCCAGGTGATTACCTACCCGTACAGCCCGTGAATAGCCCACGATGTCTTCCCATTTTGCACCACTCGAAAAATTTTTGCGCATATTTTGTTCATTATTTATAAGTAATTTTAATCATAATCCTGTAAAGTGGCTGCACTAACCCATGAAGAATTTCTCCGGTACAACCGTCAACTAATTCTAAAGGAATTTGGCAAATCAGGTCAACAAAAGTTGAAAGACGCGAAAGTTTTGGTGATCGGAGCCGGAGGTCTTGGTTGCCCTGCCCTTCTTTACCTGTCAGCAGCCGGTGTTGGAACAATTGGAATCGTTGACTGCGATACGATCCAGGAAACCAATCTGCACCGACAAGTCCTCTACACCGGAAATGATTTAGGGAAGAACAAGTCTGAAACAGCCCGCCAAAAATTAATAGAACTCAATCCGCTTGTTCATATTCAGGCATACCCGGTTAAGATTACCTCTGTAAATGTTGCGGACATTATTCAGGCGTACGACATAGTACTTGACGGTACCGATAACTTTCCAACACGCTATTTATTAAACGATGCTTGTGTTCTATTTCACAAACCCCTGGTGTATGGGTCTGTTTTAGAATACGAAGGGCAGGTTGCCGCTTTCAATCTGAAGAAAGGAAATGGTTACAGCACCAACTACCGCGACTTATTTCCTATTCCACCAAGTGGGGGCACGGTTCCAAATTGTGAACAGGCCGGTGTTTTGGGTGTATTGCCGGGCATTATTGGAACTATGCAGGCCAATGAGGTGATCAAGATAATAACCGGCATAGGCGAACCAATTGCCGACACCCTTCTGATTATTGATAGTTTAACACTTGACATCTCCCGCATTGGCATCCCAAACAGGAATTCACGCCATTCAATTAAAAATCTGATCGATTATGAAGATTTTTGTGGTATTAACGAAAAGAATAATAAATCTTTGAAAATGAAAGAAATTACTGTTCAGGAGCTTCAACAGCTCAGGCAAACCGGAGCCGATTTTCAATTGATTGATGTTCGGGAACCTCATGAGTATGACATTTGTAACCTTGAGGGTGAATTAATCCCGCAGGCTGAAATCCCTCACAGCGTTGATAAAATATCAAAAACCAAACAGGTAGTTGTTCACTGCCGTAGTGGAAAGCGCAGTGGTGATATGATTCAGTGGTTGGAAAAAAATCACGGGTTTACAAATCTCTATAATTTGAAGGGCGGAGTTACTGCGTGGGCGAAGGAAATTGATACTTCGATGCCTACTTATTAAGGTAGTAAAGTTTAAGTCCAGAATCATCTTGTCGGGTTCTATGGTTGCATAGATTTAGAGTTATTGCTATGTCCTTTGGAAGAGCATAATTAAAATCGTCTGATCAAAAAAAATCTGATTTACAATCAAGTAAAAAAATTCATGAAACTAAGATCACTTCTTCTCCTTTTCTTAATCATTGGTTTATTCTCTTGTAAAAAAGACCATGAACCTACCAACCTCGCCACTGAAAATCTAATCCCAAAACCTGCATTGGTTACCGCATCCGGTGGTGTATTCGAACTTACCAATGAATCAGAAATTTACTATCAGGAAAATTCTCCTGAACTTCGGCAAATCGGGCAATATCTGGCTAACAAACTCAACATTGTAACCGACTTCAATACAAAGGTGATGGCAACTGCAGTTGAGCCTCCATCGGGAAATATCTACCTGTCCCTCGATGAGAGTGAAGTTGACCTGAAAGATGAGGGCTACCGGCTGACCATCACCGAAGATTTAGTGACTGTAACGGGCCATAAACCAGCGGGTGTTTTTTATGGGATTCAAACCATTCGTCAACTGCTTCCTGCTAAAATTGAATCAACCGCTGTCGCAGATGGCCCCTGGGAAATCGCTACCGGTACCATTCAGGATTATCCAACTTACGCGTGGCGTGGCTCTATGCTGGATGTGGCACGCCATTTTTTTAGTGTTGAAGATGTGAAGCGGTACATTGATCTGATCAGCACTTATAAGATGAATGTGTTGCACCTTCACCTGAGTGATGATCAGGGATGGAGAATCGAAATTAAATCGTGGCCTAACCTTGCTGTACACGGAGGCAGTACAGAAGTTGGCGGAGGACCAGGCGGATACTATACGCAGGAACAATACAAGGATATTGTAAAATATGCGCAAGATCGGTACGTAACTATCATACCTGAAATTGATTTCCCAGGTCACATCAATGCCGCGCTAGCTTCGTATGGAGAATTGAATGGCGGCACAATTGTGCCATTGGAAGGCGCATTAAAAGCAGAGGCATCACAAAAAGCTGATCTCGGCAAACAAGATAACATGCCGACTGCGCTGTACATCGGAACAGCCGTTGGGTGGAGTACGCTGCGTTTAGAAAAAGAAGCCACTTTTCGGTTTGTGAATGATGTGCTGCGCGAACTGGCTGCCATCACACCGGGACCGTACCTGCATATTGGTGGAGATGAAGCACACGTAACGAAAAAACAAGATTACATCACATTCATTAACAAGTTCAAAAACATCGTGGAGTCGCATGGCAAAAAAATGATTGGCTGGGAAGAGATTGCGCAAGCCAATATTGATTCATCCGTAATTGCACAACACTGGAGTTCACAAAAATACGGACAACTGGCGGTTGAGAAGGGCAGCAGAATTATTATGTCGCCTGCCAGGAAGTGTTACCTCGACATGAAGTATGATTCTACCACCCAATTGGGTCTCCGCTGGGCAGGATATATTGAGGTAGACACTGCCTACAGTTGGGATCCGGCTACACTTATTAGTGGTATTGAACGAGAAAATATTATTGGTATAGAGGCGCCTCTCTGGAGCGAAACAATTACAAACATGGAAGAAATTGAGTACATGGTCTTTCCTCGCCTGTTAGGGTATGCAGAAATCGGGTGGTCACTCCCTTCAGGCAGAAACTGGGACGAATACAAGGTTCGCCTGGGGAAACATCACGAAAGATTAAAGGCTTTACAGATTAACTACTATCCATCGCCATTAGTGCCGTGGGTTACAGCGAAAGCGGACTCTGTAAAAACAGGAAAATAGCTGATGTATTTTTTATCAGTTGACTTACCGGCTCGCACCAATAGCCTGTTCAACATCAGCAATAATATCCTTTATATCTTCCAGTCCGACAGAGATGCGAATCAATCCCGGGGTAATTCCAACAGCATTTCGTTCCGCTTCTGTCAGCTTTGAGTGTGTTGTAGAAGCCGGATGAATAGCAATCGTTCTTGCATCACCCAGGTTAGGTGTGTGCGAAATCATTTTCAAGGCATTGAGGAATTTTCTTCCCTGATCTAACCCACCTTTTACTTCAAACGTAACCAGTCCGCCACCCAGTCTCATCTGCTTTTTGGCAAGAGCATGCTGCGGATGCGATGGAAGGAACGGATATTTTACTTTCGAAACAACTTCGTGTTTTTCTAAAAATTCTGCCAGAGTTAAAGCATTCTGGCAATGGCGGTCCATTCTCACAGCAAGGGTTTCTAAACTTTTCGATAACACCCAGGCGTTAAAGGGAGACATGGATGGCCCTGTATGACGGGTAAAGAATCGAATCTCTTTAATCAACTCTTTCGTTCCAAGAATGGCACCACCAATCACCCTTCCCTGTCCATCCATAAACTTGGTGGCCGAATGGGTGATAATATGGGCTCCCCATTTAGCCGGTGTTTGTAAATAGGGTGTAGCAAAGCAATTATCGACATTCAGAATGAGGTTATGCTTCTTCGCCAGTTTCCCCAGCCACTCCAGGTCAAGTATATCGAGTGCAGGGTTGGAAGGCGTTTCGACAAAAATCATCCTGGTGTTCGGTTGGATTTTTGCTTCCCAGGTTTCCGGTTCGCTGATATCGGCATAGGTGTGCGAAATATTGAATTTCGGATAGATGGTATTCAATATCTGGTGAGTTGAACCAAAAACCGAACGACAAGCCAACACATGATCACCAGACTTCAATAAAGCGGTCATGCTCGACCACATGGCAGCCATGCCCGAAGCTGTTGCAATGCCGTCTTCGGTGCCTTCCATCTTGCAAAGTTTCTCAATGAATTCGTTCGTATTAGGATTCGAGTACCGGCTGTAGATGTTGCCAGGTATTTCATCGGCAAACATGGCCCGGGCTTGTTCTGCATTATCAAAAACAAAACTGGAAGTAAGGTATAACGGAACCGAGTGTTCACGATTTCCGGAGCGTTCCTGTTGTGTACGTATAGCGCTGGTCTCAAAATTATCTGACTTCATAAAACTGATTGGTTATGGAGTAATGACTTCAAAACTGCAGGTAACCCGTGCAGTCTTTTCCAGAGTCTTGGCAACTGAACAATATTTTTCCACTGAAAGGCTGATGGCCTTTCCTGCTTTCTCGTGACTGATGTTTCCAAACAATTTGAAGTGGGCATGCACTTCTTTATAAAGAGATGGTGTAACTCCCTGCTCACGCTCACCGGTAACCGTAATTTTTAAATCAGCAAGCGGTTCTCGCTGCTTGCGCAAAATCCCAATAACATCAATTGCACTACAGCCCCCAAAGGCTGCCAGTAAAAGTTGCATAGGCCTCATGCCTAATTCATGGCCGCCATCGCTGGGGCCCGCATCCATTGTTACTTTGTTACCGGCCTCATTCACCGCCTCCATGTTAAAGTCCTGGTCGATGCGGCTTATTTCAATCTTAATCATTTTCTATATGGTCTGTCTTTCCACAATAAACTTCCGGTCACCATTGTCACCAAACTAACGATTAGTCCCGGCACTAAGGAAGGCCAATCACTTTCTGTTTGTTCCCAAATTAACCAGGCAAGTATACCTAATATCATTGACAAAAGGGCTCCTGCACTGGTTGCTCTTTTCCAATAGATTCCCAGGGTGAGAGGAATAAACAACGAAACTAAACTGATAATCGAAGACTCCCCCACCAACTCATAAATATTGGAGCGTAAACAGGCCATCACGGTACCTACTGCACTAAAGACAAGCACAGACACTTTTGTTAACACCAGAAATTGCTTGTCGCTAAACCGATTACCCCAAACTGGCTTCACGAAATTTTCTGAAAAAATAGAAGCAGGGGCCAGCATCGCAGAACTGGTGGTACTCATAATGGCCGACAACAATGACCCAAAAAATAAAATTTGAATGGGCAGACTGGCATGCGTTAATACCATATTAGGCAACGCAAGTTGGGTATCACTAAAAATCTGATCTGGATATAAATGTTTCGTGCACAAACTGATAAACAATGGGAGCATGGCAACAGTAAGGTACATACCGGCTGCAATGTAACATGACAGCATTGCCGTTTTTGCCGATCCAGATGACATCGTCCGTTGAAAAACATCCTGAGAAGGAATAGAGCCCAAGCCCAATACCGACCAGGCAGCGAGGTAGATGACAACTTCCTTGAACTCAAGAGCAGGGAAAAACCGGAAATTTTCTTTTGGAACCTCAGCAAGCACGGCAAATACACCCCCCGATTTTTCTACCAGTATGATGGCCAACACCAATAACCCAACAATGATAATAATGCTTTGAAAAAAATCAGTGATGGAGATAGCCCACATACCGCCAATATACGTGTAGAGAGTAACCACAACAGAACTGATCACCACTCCAATCCATACATCCACCCCGGTCACTACATTCATGATTAGCCCCATCGCCACCAGTTGCGCGGCAATGTATCCGACATACGGTGGCGCAAGGCAAATACTGGCAACGAGTTCGGTTCGTCTGCCATAACGTACCTTAAAAAAATCGCCCAGCGTAAGCAAGTTCATCCCATAAAGTTTGCGGGAAAAGAAGGCACCAAACAAAATCAAGCAAAGTGCAGCGCCAAACGGATCTTCAATGACTCCGTAAAGTCCATGCTTTAGAAATTCAGAGGAAGCGCCAAAAACCGTTTCTGAGCCAAACCAGGTAGCAAAAAGAGCCGAGGAGCTTAACATTATTGGCAGGCTTCGGCCGGCCAGTAAATAATCTCCCGATGACTTAACCTTTCTGGATGCCCAAAAGCCAACCAAAATGGTCAGCAGGAGATAAATGATGATGGAGGCAATTAACAATTCTTTAGCAATGAGACGCTAAAGATTATTTTTTTCCTGCTAATTGAAAAGTACGGGATATATTAAATCCAAAATGAATATCTCCGTCAAAAAAGTCACCTTCCGTTTCGGCTACAACGGCCCGCTCAAACATTCCGCGCGAATTGGTAAAGATCAGTTGAAAGACATGGCCGCCCGTCTCAATGTCAATGCCAAAGCCAATGGCATCATAATAAGGCGAATTTTCCGTTTCATTTAGCCTGAGAAAATATTCTCCTGTGAGGGCAATGCTACGGGTTATTTTATAACGCGTTGCAAACCCCAGGGCTACATCATCATTATTTTCAACCACTGGATCAACTGTATTCCGATGAATAAACACCGGGTTCAACTGAAATGAAAACTTAGTTGAAAATTTTCTGGCGAGCACTGCCTGAATTCCATACGCCATCCGGTCCTGCGCATTGTATTCAGGAGCATCTTCTTTTGAAGGCGATGACTTATAGTAAATATTAGCCAGGGCTGTTATGGTAAAAGGAAACGACTTCTCTCCTTTTAACTGCCTTAAAATTTTATAACGAACGAAGCCATCGAAGGTCTTATCAACAGAGGTTCTGCCTATACTTATGCCCAGTCTATCAGTAATTCCATATTCCAAACCCAGGCGAACATAGGCTTCATCTAATCCCCATAACGTATAGGCACCTTCGTTGATCCGGCCAAAACGATGAGAAAAAATAAATTCCAATTCCCCCATCCTTTTAGTCTCTACTGATTGGCCATTAACAACCCGGGTTCCGTTGAAGGTAGCGAACGTATATTCGGTACCGGGTAGCTCCTGCTTATTCAATTCTTTCAATAAGTCATCCTGACCCTTTACCATCAGTATCGCGCTGAAGCAAAGAATAAACAACAAAAACATTTTCATTCTATTGCGGTTTATAAGTGAAATCAACAGTAACCTCAACTTGTTCGGCAATATTCTGCCACATTAGTTGGGGTATTGTAATGTTGTAATCGGCCAACCGGATCACAAACTTAGATTTTAGAGAAATTTTTCCGGCTTGCATTTCAGCAGTACCCGGTATAACAACAGGGTTTGTCGCCCCATGAATAGTTAGTTTACCAGAAGCACTCACCGATTGAACACCCTGAGTTGCCACATTCAATCCTGTAATTGTTCCCACAAATGTTGATTTTGGAAACTTCTCTGATTCCAGGTATTTCTCATTAAAGTGTTCCTGCATCAATTTTTTCTTAAACTGAAATTCATTTATCGGCACCGAAAACACAACTTCGAATGTCTGGGTATTCAGTATACTTCCTGCCTTCCGATTAGTAGCCGAGATATCTTCAATAACCGCATCTGAAAAAAAAGTGATGGTACTTTTTTCTAAAGCATACTTCTGACCAATTGCTGGAAAAATTATCGCCAATAGAAACGGCCAGAGCAGGAATGGTTTCATAACCATTGTATAAATGTTCCAGGCTTAGTTTTTAGGCGCTCCATTATCAACCCAACATGCTATGTCGGCCTTTTGCTGCGCTGTTAAAGAACCGGTTCTTGGCATATCACCGCTGGCGGTTCTCGTTTTTATTTCTGCAGCTCTGCTTTTGGCTGTATTGTAATCAAACCAATTTCCATTTGCCGGGTGACAACCTGAGTTATTACACTTCGACTGAAACAATGGAAGCATATCGTTATCATAATCGATGCCTGTTCCGTTTTCAACCAGTGCCGGAATTATCACACTGCATCCTTCAGCATCCTTGACCGTAACATTATACTCACCCCAACTTAAATTCGAAAAGGTAGACGGGTTAGTCGTTTTTATCACTCCTCCAAGATTGAATTCATAGGGCCCCATTCCACCAGTAGCCGAAACTGAGAATTCTCCATTATTTGAATTGCACTCTGAATCACTAACAGAACTATCGACATTTGCATCTAAAGATGAGGCACTGTTTTCAACAATTATTCCGGTTACAGTCACCTCACAACCATTTTCATCTTTTACTGTTACCGAGTACGTTCCTGCCATCAGGTTTGGAAATACCGGATTATTTTGAAAATTCTCGCTTCCTATCTTATAGGTGTAAGGTTCTTTACCTCCGGTAGCTATTACTTCAATTTCACCATCAGGCAATGCGCAATTGGTAATGCCGCTGCTGCTTACCTCAGAGAGATCAAGATCACTACTATTACAATCAAAAGGTTTCGGTTCGTCACCGCTTGAACATCCCGGAAAAAAGGCAGAGAATAAACAAACTGCCACAAAGGAGAGTTTAAAAAATTTCTTCATAGAAATCTATTTTTTTTGTAATGGAATATCGTACCGCACATTAAAAAAAGCCCCCAGACTAACCAGTGAAACCTCGCCCTCACCCACACCGGCCAGGGGGGCTTTTAAGTACGGTTCAAGCTCAAGACTAAATTTATCGTTCAACCTTTTTTGCAGCACAATGGACGCATTCAGAATTTTAAACCATTCGTTATTCTCACGAGAAACGCTTTGATAGTAAACATCCGATCCATACGGGTTATCTACATGATAAACATAGTCTTCACTCAGCATGATATAGGATGAGAAACCCATGCCGGCACGAATGGAGAAAGATCGCGCGGGGAAAAACGTATAATATATATTAATAGGAATATCCAATACCCGACAATCACCATCCAGTTGATTAATTGGATAATCGTAACCTGAAGCGTTCGTGTACGCCTCATCAATGTCGTAGCTTGTATAGATTTTCCTGGAAGAAACAGCACCGGAATATAGTGACCACCGGTCGTTAAATGCGTACCCTAACAATAAACCATAGTTAAACCCAGGATCATCTAATGTAAAAAACTTGATAGACGATAAATCAACACCGGCTATTGCCCTGACCGAGATAAAACGATTGACTGGTCTTTTTTCATCGGAAGTTTTCACCACGACTTCCTTCAGTGAAGCACTGTCGGTGTTCAGCATATTTTTTTTTACTTCTTCTTTTTTGATCAAAGAATCAGGTTCAACCATTGACTTCTTTTGAATCGTAACAGATTCATTTCCAGTGTTAAGAGGTGTCGAAGGATTACCGGACGTATTCGCATTACTTTGTTGTATTCCGCTCACCAAAGCCGCTGTCACTAACCCTTCTGAAGACTCCTCGCCTTTTAACTTTCCGTTTGAGGTTTCAGGATTGATTTCCTTGTCGGGTGAAGTCGTTTTACTGATACCAGCAGTTGAATTTGTATTATTTTCTGCCTTGGGGGGTACGGTGGTTTGTACTTCTTTTTTACTGTTGGTTGCCTGGCTTTGAGAAGTTTGTACATCAGTTTTCGCTAACGCATGCTCATCGATTTGTTCATCATGATCATGCCGACTTTCACTTTGCAAATCTGCCTGATCACGTTCCGCATTTGCTATTGCTGATTGCCCTGTTTCAGGCTTTACCTCCTCAACAAGTTTATCGGCTTTAACTTCTGCAGCTTTACTCGGGCCGGTCGAATTTGAAACAGACAGGTACCAAATTAATCCTGTCATGATACCAACCACAGTCAGCATGGAGATGATTTTCCAATTCCAGAAACCCACCGTGTTACCGGCAGCATCCAGCTTTTTGGCCATCTGCTTCCAGGCAGTAGGGTCGTGCGGTGTGTTAAACCCATCTGCAGCTTCTTTAAATAAATTATCTAACTCGTTATCAGACATATTTCGAATACAAATCGCCTCGATTCATTTTATCAAGCATCTTCTTCAAATTTTCCCTGGCTTTCATCAGGTTTGACTTAGAGGTTCCTTCAGAAATTCCCAGTATTCCCGAAATCTCTTCATGCGTAAATCCATCAATCACGTGTAGATTAAAAACAGCACGATATGCCGGAGACAATCGTTGGATCATACCAATCAACTCAGCATAAGAAAGATCATCCACCGCACTGTTAGTAACAGTGCGATGAGAAACTTCATGATCGATGCCTGATTGATAGTAGTGTTTCACTTCCTTGCGATAATGATCAATAGAAGCATTAATCATAATTCTGCGAAGCCAGGCTTTGAAGGATGACTCCGTTTCATGCTGATCAATCTTTTTAAACACCTTCATAAAACCATCATTCACTACTTCTTTTGACACCTCAACCGACCGGCAATAACGTGCACATATACTTATGGCATACCCATAGTAATGCTGGTAGAGCAGCCGCTGGCTCTCACGATCGTTTTGCTTGCAACCTTGTATCAGTAGTTGCATGGAGGGATCCGGGTTTTCTAAATTTTCCACAAGACGGGTCACCTTAAAAAAGGGTTGCCCCGGATAATAAATTTACTTTTAAAAAAGCAGAATACTGGCTCAGAATGGCCAATCGAAAGGATACCGATTAATGGCCGGAATCAGAAATGGATAAATTTGCATTCCCTAAAACAGAAAATCCCCCAAAGTCCTGGACCCCGGGGGATAATCATTGTCTATAGTTGGCTTTAATCTGGAATAAAAGTATAGTCTTCCCTTTATTCCACCATTCCTGAATCGATATAGTGCAAATTTCAGGGATAAATTGTCAATACGTGAGATAAAGAGGTACTACCGGCACTTCACTTTGAAGGAACGGCCCTTCCGGAATCCGATTTGAGGGTGTCTTTCTTCAGATACACCTTCTCGATCCTTTCATTCAGTTGCGGTTTAGATCCCGGAAAGGTTGTTCGGGTGGCAATGTCATAACTGGCATACAACAGAAGTCCAATAAAAATAACAACTGCACCAAAAAATACCTTCCTGGAATTTCTCACATCAAACATTATCGGGTAAATACCTATAGATGACTAATCTTTTGTTCTGTTTTAGAAGAGGATTTAATATCCATATCCATCGGACCCATTTTCATTTTCATGGTCATATCGATATTCGAAGTTGTTCCGGCCAGAAAACTATTCTTCCTGTCAAACACCATGGTTCCGGTGCCTGCGCCCAGGGCATTCATGGAGCCCTTTTCGGTTATTGACATATCCATCCCCATTGAAATAACAGTATCAAAATGAGCAAAATCACTATCAAAAGATTTCAACTTATAGGTTGTCTTAATAATCATTTTCAACTCGCTACCTCCCTGAATGGGCATATTAAATGGCACCTCATGGGCAAACTCATCACCAACATTCATAGGTTTTTCAGGAAACGCAATAAAAGTTCCGATTTGATCTGCCATTCCTATAATGGCTTTTTTTGTTATTTCATTCACACCTTCACCTTCAACGTTATCGATTTTTAGTTGTCCTTGTTCAGTACCTCGCCCAATGGCTTTCATTCCTTTAACGGGATTTGGTTGAGAAGGCAACACCATGTCACCCATTTTTGAAGTAGAGTTAAACTGGGTGTACTCCAAAGTAACAGGTACCTCTTTTTGCCCGTTAAGCTTTCCTGTTTTCATAACCGCTGCCATATCCTGATTCAGATCCATCACCATTGGAAGGGTAACACCAGAGGCTTTCAACTGCTCTCTTGTAGCTTCATCTGCCTGTGTATCCATTACCATATTGGTAACAGTTTTTGTCTCGATCGAGTATGAATGATCAGGCATATAGCGCACCTGAAGTTTAATAGCATGTTGGGCGAACACCGCAACGGATGCCATACTCAAAATAAGGGTAAAGATTTTTTTCATGTTTAAGGTTTAAGGGTTTAGAATTCAATATTAATAAAAAAAGGGGCCTAAGCCCCTCTTTCTATTTTACTTTGTTTACCACTTCGGTAAACGCTTCCGGGTGGTTCATGGCCAGGTCGGCCAGTACCTTACGGTTCAAGTCAATGCCTGACTTCTTCAGTTTCCCTATAAAGGAAGAATAACTTAAACCATGCGGGCGAACCCCTGCGTTAATACGCTGAATCCAGATTGCTCTGAACTCTCTTTTCTTTTGCTTTCTGTCGCGGTATGCGTACACGAGACCTTTCTCGATCGCATTTTTAGCAACTGTCCAAACATTTTTCTTGCGACCAAAGAACCCTTTGGCCAGTTTCAAGATGCGCTTTCTCTTGGCGCGCGATGCAACATTGTTGACTGATCTTGGCATTTTACTTTACATTTTTGGCTGGTGGCGATCCTCCCGATAACCATCGGGATCGGAATACTTAAGCTCAACAACCGGGTTTAACATATTTATCTGCCCTTGGGCAGAGAACCTGATTCGCTGAAATCAGCAAATCTTATAATGCGTGAGGAAGCATGAACTTAATGTTCTTCATGTCTTCGGCTCTCACAATTGCTTTTTTTCCTAACCTTCTTTTCTGCTTAGTTTCTTTTTTGGTCAGGATGTGGTTTTTGTAGGCGCGTTTATGCTTCACTTTACCGGTACCGGTAACTTTGAATCGCTTCTTCGCTCCTGATTTGGTTTTTACTTTAGGCATTTTATAAACTATTAAAACAAATTACTTTTTTGGTTTCGGAATAATGAACATCGACATTCGTTTTCCTTCCAGCTTGGGCATTAACTCTACTTTTCCGTGCTCCTCCAATCCCTGCGCAAACTTCAACAACAAAATTTCTCCACGCTCCTTGTACACAATCGTTCTTCCGGCAAAGAACACCGTAGCTTTTACTTTGGCACCCTCTTGCAGGAAATTGATGGCATGTTTCAACTTAAAGTTAAAATCATGGTCATCGGTATTGGGCCCGAAGCGGATCTCTTTAATCACCACTTTCAAAGCCTTCGACTTAATCTCTTTCTGCTTCTTTTTCTGTTCGTATTTAAACTTAGAGTAGTCAGTAACCTTACAAACCGGAGGGTCGGCATTGGGTGAAATTTCCACCAAATCAAGGCCTTGCTCCTGTGCTATTTTAAGGGCTTGCTGAACCGGGTAAACATCTACTTTTACGTTTTCCCCCACTAACCTCACCCGCGGTGCGGTTATTCTTTCATTAATCTTATAAGGCTCTTCCGGCCGTTGTGGTCCCCTGCGAAAGGGCCTGTTGTACGTGTTATTAATACTACTTTACTGTTTAAATTCTACAAAAAGAGGTGCAAATATCGCTATATTCTTCAAAATCACAAATCCCGTATCATTAACTCTTAAATCCCTTTAAGGCGTTACTGCTTCTATTCTGAATTGATCCACAAATTCCTTTAACAGCAAACTTCCAAGGTCACCCTTGCCATGCCTTCGTACCGATACTTTACCTTCGGCAGATTCCCGTTCCCCAACAATAAGCATATAAGGAACTTTCTGAACTTCTGCATCGCGGATCTTACGACCAATCTTTTCATCACGATCATCCAAAAAACCTCTGATATCCAGCTCTTTAAGCTTATCTATCACAAGTTGTCCATAATCATTGAAACGCTCCGAAATAGGGAGAACGGCAATCTGGTCAGGCGAAAGCCAAAGCGGGAAATTACCAGCACAATGTTCAATCAATACCGCCACGAATCGCTCGAGCGAACCGAAAGGTGCCCGGTGAATCATAACGGGGCGGTGCTTCTGGTTGTCAGATCCTACGTATTCCAACTCAAACCGTTCCGGCAGGTTATAGTCTACCTGAATGGTTCCCAACTGCCAACTTCTTCCAAGGGCATCCCGAACCATAAAATCCAGCTTAGGTCCATAAAAGGCAGCTTCCCCTTCTACCGCCACGGTTTTTAGTCCCCGTTCGTCTGCAGCCTCCTGTATCTCACGTTCTGCTTTATCCCAAAGGTGATCTTCGCCAATGTATTTGGCTTTATTGGTGCGGTCGCGCAATGAAACTTGTGCGGTATAGTTTTCAAAACCCAGCGACTTAAATACATGCAGAACCAGGTCAATGACTTTCACAAACTCTGCCTTCACCTGTTCAGGACGACAGAAGATATGAGCATCATCCTGAGTGAAGCCTCTAACACGGGTTAAACCGTGAAGTTCCCCGCTTTGCTCATAGCGATACACCGTTCCGAACTCGGCTAAACGAATCGGAAGGTCTCTGTACGAACGTGGCTTGGATTTATATATCTCGCAGTGATGCGGACAGTTCATGGGTTTTAAAAGGAACTCCTCTCCCTCATCAGGTGTATGAATGGGCTGGAATGAATCTTTACCATATTTTTCGTAATGCCCTGACGTTACATACAACGACTTGCCACCGATGTGCGGAGTAACTACAGGATCGTAGCCTGCCTTGACCTGCGCCCTGCGCATAAATTGTTCGAGTCGTTCGCGAAGCAAAGTTCCTTTGGGCAACCAAAGCGGCAAACCCATTCCTACTTTTTCTGAAAAAGTAAACAGCTCTAATTCCTTACCCAACTTGCGGTGATCGCGCTTTTTAGCTTCTTCCTGGATAAAAAGATATTCTTCCAGTTCCTTTTGCTTGGGAAATGTAATGCCATAAATACGGGTAAGCATTTTATTCTTCTCGTCTCCTCGCCAATAAGCACCGGCCACATTCAGCAGTTTAACTGCCTTTATAAACCCAGTATGAGGAATGTGGGGGCCTTTACATAAATCTGTAAAGTTGCCCTGCTGGTAAAAGGTAATACTGCCATCTTCCAGTCCGTTGATCAACTCAATTTTGTACTCGTCACCTTTTTTAGTGAAGTAATCGAGTGCCTCTTTTTTGCTAACGTCCCTTCTTGCAAAAGTGCTTTCCCTTTTTGCCAGCTCTTTAACTTTATTCTCAACCGCTGCCAGGTCATCATCGCCAAAAGGGCGACCACCCAGGTCAACATCATAATAAAATCCGTTTTCAATGGGCGGGCCAATTCCAAACTTCACACCGGGATATAGCGCTTCCAGTGCTTCGGCCATCAGGTGGGCCGATGAATGCCAGAATGCATATTTGCCTCCCGCATCATTCCACGTCATGATTTTTATGGATGAATCTTTATCGATTGGACGTGAAAGGTCGCGCAACTCGCCATTCACTTCAATGGCCAGCGATACTCGCGCCAGTCCCTCACTGATGCTTTTCGCAATTTCCATCCCTGTAACGCCAACGGGGTATTCGCGGACGCTACCATCGGGCAGACTGATTTTGATGTTCATAAAGCCTAAAAAATAAGGACACAAATATGCAATTTTTATTGATGTAGTGAAGAAGGGAATTACAGGCTGATTTGCACACCAACCAGTACACCAAACTTGCGGGTCTTAACATCAGGATTGTAGTCGAGGTAAGTAAGCCTGTGCACAAAATCAACCCGAAAGAATTTAAAGATGTTTTCGACCCCGTAGCCGACTTCCACATACGGTTTATTCCAACTGAGGTGCCCAACGGTCAGGGCTTCTTCACCGCTTGGTACCTGATCGGATAGGATATCTTTATTTTGCTGACTAAGCGAGCCGTATAACACGTTTGCGGTTCCCACCATGCGCCATTTCAACCTTCTCATGAGGGGAATACGGTTGAGAATCAACCCTTCAAACCGGTGACTGTAGCGCAACGAAACATACTGGTCACTCACAAACTCACCAAAGTTCATCAGGTTAAAGAGAACGGGCGAGTAAATAGGTGTTTGATTCCCCAGGTGCACTCCCAGCAACGGGTATGGCACTGCATCAAAAATTTTTTCTGTAGCCAGTTCAACATCAGCATTTCCGATCACGCCATATTTGATGTGCTGACTGAATGAAAACAGCACTTTATTATAATCAAAGTCGCTGCCCTTAAACCCTTGAAAACCGTGGGTGTACCGCAAGGTTATCACCGGCCATTTGATGGTGCCCAGGCTCAGTCGCTCCGTTTCATTTTGAAGAAAGATTTCGTCACGGGCAAAACGCGATTCTAAAATAACTTCAGCCGTTTCGAAGGAGCCCAACACTTCGGATGGGTTCTCAGGATTTTTATAACCAAATGCAAAGGTTGGGTCAAATGTTTTGTAGCGGAAGGCCAGTCGCTGTGTGAACCCTTTCACAAATTCGCGCTGAATACTGAAACGTGATTCATCAAAGTAGTAGCCTCTTCTGAAATTCCCGAACCGCTGAATGGCCAGGAAAACATAATTATCGGCCAGGGCTTCGTCATCAACACCTACCCTGGCTATATCGCTTCGATGCCCCACACTTACGGTGCTCCATCGTTCTTTGGAGAGTATCCGTTGTAAATTAACAGCATACTTAACCTTTTCATCTTTAAAGCCATATCCAAGCTGTGAACCCACCACCCACTTTTTACTGAACTTTGAGTTGGTAAGAAAACCTCCCTGCAAACGAAATCCTTCTATATTATTTATTGCCACCGTAGAGATGTACGGACCAACATCAAGTGGGCCCATTTCGTAGTACCCATCAACGATGATCATGACGATATCCGTATACGTTTTCACTACCGGAATATTGCGTAACGTATCAATCATGCGATTCACGCTCTTCTCGGTTGTTGAGAGTGGTTCATGCCGAAGGGAATCCCAATACTCCTCTTCCTTATTGGCATATGCTTTTTCATCGGTAACAATAGCCCGAGCAAAAAAGGCGGGATCGCGGGGTTTATTAATCACTAAATTCTTATTGGAGGTATAGAATTTTGCCAGCAACCCTGCTGTGTTATTGCTCAACTCGCTTACATCTAAAAGAACACGCGACTTCTGAGGAAACCAGGCACCGTCACCGGTTGGTTCAAGCTCCTGCTGGATTTTGATCCGCTCGATAAAATTCAGGTTCGCTTGCTTACCAATACTTACATCAATCTGCTTGAGTGCATAGTCACTTTTGGTTATCCACATAGAACCACTAAAGGCCAGATCTTGCGGACTTTTAGGAGAAAAATCGATACGGTAACAATAGTGATTGTTAACATAAACACTATCTGTCAAGTCGTACTCGTAATACAACCTGCCTCCATCGGCTATCGGTGAAATGAAATCCTTTCCAACAATGTGAAGCCAATTTTGATAGAAATTATATTCCTGAAAAGAGGCGCCAATCAACTGGGTTGACATATAGCCGTCTTCAATCCCCAAACCATTAATCTTAGAATGAAGTATACGTTCAGTTTTTAACTGCGGGCCGGTTCGATAATAAACTTGCGATATGTTCTCTGAAATAAACATAGGAAGGATGGGTTTACCATCTTCACCCGCAATACGATCTACACTATCGAGCACCTGGGTGATCTTTTTCATCACTTTCTTCTCCCTGAACTTGTCAGACATGTTATCGATTGCGATTTCAATTTTTGTATAGGCTTCACACTCGTAGGCTGACAATCTACGCTTATCGTGTTCTCTTTTTCCAACTTCTACCCTTCTCAGAATTTCAAATGCAGGATTTTCACCAGCCGAGATGACAATTTCTTTAAGTCGGGTGGTAGCTTCCTCTAATTGAAAATTGATAGTCTGTTTAACACCCTTCTTAACGGCCTTGGTCTTTGCAAGATATCCCACATAACTAGCGATCAATGAATCGGAAGTAGCCTTTGTTTTAATGGTAAAATTTCCCTCAAAATCGGTTGTGGTGCCAATAGACGTTCCCTTAAGCAACAGATTTGCAAAAGGAATAGGATCACCAGAGCCGACATCAGTAACCTTACCGGTTATGATGGTTTCCTGTGCCTGAGCTACCGTGGCCAGGAATATAAAAAAAAATAAAGCAAATGGGAATGGCTTAAACCACGAAAGGCTGTTCACAAGCAACACATTACACCGCAAAAGTAAAAATTAGAAGTACGCAAAGAAACTGGTTTTGTTACGAGTTTACGAGTTAATATGAATGTCTTCTTTCTTTCCAAGGAAACGGGGTGAGGTTTTAAGTATATACAAATCAAGAACGGCTTTTGTACGTGCAAAGTATTCCCGTATTCTGACTTTAAATGATACCTCTATATCAGGCTCAGATGCCACAACGGCAACAGCTTCAATCTGGTAATAGTCACTGATGAATAGCGCCCGGTAACTATGAAAGGGTTGTGTGATGATAATAATTTTATGCTGTCCAAAAATTTCTTTGCTTCTCACTACCGAGTCAAGGGTGCGCAAACCGGCAAAATCCAGTGTGATGGCTGAGACAGGAATACCCCTGTTAATCAGTGCTTTTCGCATGGCCACCGGTTCGTTGTAAAACTTCGAACGGTTATCACCGCTTAAAATAAAGTGATCGATCTTGCCAATTTTATACAATTGTGCTGCGGTATCCATCCGCTTCTCAAAAAACTGATTCGGCTGGCCTGCCGTTGTTTTATGACTGGTTCCCAGCACCAGCGCCACCCGGTGATCGGGCAGTTCATCGTAAGCTGAAAGTACCTGATCACGCGTACTGCGAACAACCCAAATGTTAGACATGATAAAAAATAAAATACTCAGGGTAACGATCGCAATCATCGCCCTTTTTAATTGCTTCACGAAAGATCTTTTCACAGCCAACAAACAAATTTACTGAATTGTGCGCAGAAACTCGCGCTCAAGAACATCGGACTTCCTCACAACTTTCCGGTACCACTGAAGGGTAAGTACTTCTTTCTCTTCTTCAGACAAACCATATTTTTCAAAATTTTGACGAAGCCTGGTAATGAGCGTGTTTAAACAAATTGCCACGCTAACAGAAATGTTCAGGCTTTCTGTAAAGCCAAACATGGGTATTTTAACTTTGAAATCACTTTCTTGTAGTGCGTAGTCAGAAACGCCATGTAACTCATTTCCAAAAGCAATAGCAACTTTATTGGTCACGTCAATGTCATGGATGGAAATTCCGTCTTCAGAAGGATCAGCAGCATAAATAGTATACCCTTGCTCTCGTAATTCCCGAAAGCACATCGCAGTATTATTTTCTTCTTTTGAATGGTATCGTATTAAATTCATCCACCGGTTGGATCCTTTCAGTACGCGGGTATTTACCTGGTAAGTTGCCGAGTTTTCAATGATATGAATATCCTGAAGTCCCATGCACTCACAGGTACGAACGACTGCGCTGGCATTTTGTGATTGGTAGATGTCCTCCAACACCACTGTTACATGGCGGGTTCGTTGTGCCAATACTTTTTGAATAAACTCCTTTTTATGATCGCTGACGTATTGGGAGAAGCGCTGAACAAGTAAACGTTCTTGTGGAGTCATTTTGACTTTAGATTGAGGCATTGATAATCAAATCTAAAATCTAAAATCAACAATCTGAAATCAGTTTCTTTTACTCAGCTCGTCCCTGATCTTGGCGGCACGTTCGTAATCTTCTTTGTCAATCGCCTCTTTTAACAACTCATTTAACCGCTCAACCGAATAGTTCTTAAAATCTTCAGCCTTTTTGATTGAGGCGGGTTCCTTTTTTGCCCTTGACTTAACCTCCTTTTTCTCGGTTTCTTCTTCCACTTCATCAGTCAGTACGATGCCGGCTTCCGCCAGAATGTTCTCGTATGTAAAAATAGGGCAATCAAAACGCAAGCCTATGGCAATTGCATCGGATGGACGCGCATCTACTTCCATCTTCTTCAACCCGTCTGAACAAACAATCTTAGCAAAGAAAACGCCTTCCTTTAAATCGGAAATAACAATTTCTTCTACCGTGAAATGGAAATTATTGGCAAACGACTTAAAGAGGTCGTGCGTCATCGGTCGATTTGGGATAATCTTTTCGATTTCAATGGCAATGGCTTGCGCCTCGAACATTCCAATGATAATGGGGAGCCTGCGATTTCCTTCAGTCTCTCCAAGGACGAGTGCAAAGGAACTTGTCTGTGACTGGCTGGACGAAAGACCTAATATTTCAAGTTTTATTTTCTTCACAATTACCTGGCAGCTTTTATCGCCTCATTCAGTTTAGGAAGCACATCAAAGGCATCTCCTACAATTCCATAATCGGCCGCTTTAAAAAACGGTGCATCAGCATCTTTATTAATGACCACAATACACTTCGATGAATTTACCCCGGCCAGATGTTGAATTGCCCCTGAAATACCAATAGCAATGTATAGCTGTGGGCTAACTTTTACCCCAGTTTGACCAACATGCTCATGATGTGGCCTCCAACCCATATCTGAAACCGGTTTGCTGCAGCCAGTGGCCGCACCCAATGTTTTTGCCAACGCTTCAAGTGCACCCCAATGCTCGGGGCCTTTCATTCCTCTTCCTCCAGAAACAACAATGTTAGCTTCCGGTAACAATATTTCTCCTGTGGCCTTTTCGGTTGAGGTGATGGTTGTTGCAAAGGCGGCATCCGACAACGACACGGCATAATCGGTTACCGAAGCTGTTCCTCCAATTTCTTTTGCATCGGCTGCGTTTTTACGAATGGCAATTACCTTTTTAGGGTTTTTCAATTCCACCTGTGCAAACGCTTTACCGGTATAAATACTTTTCTTAACGGAAAAACCACTGGCGGTATCAGGAAGACTAACCACATTTGATGCAAGACTGGCTCCTATTTTAGTTGCCACACGTGCGGCAACAGGCGTACCCAAAGAAGTGTTGGCTAATACCAGTACATCAGCCTTTTCATCTTCCATTGCTTTTGACAGTACCGCTGTATACGCTTGTATTACACCATGGTTCAGGCGTTCATCCTTTGCATGCAGCACTTTTTGAGCGCCATATTTACCCAGGCCTTCCAACTCGGCCTTATCTGCTGCGCCCAATGCAATAGCTGTAACACTTCCGCCCATTGCTTTGGCGTAAGCAACTGCCTCTAACGATACTTTTCTTATTTTCCCTTCATCGCACTCTGCAAATACCAATACGTTCATAATCTTAAATTCAAATGTTAAGGTTCAATGTTATAATACTTTTGCTTCGTTTTTTAATAAGGTTACAAGCTCCGAAACATTATCGGCTGAAATCATCTTTACGGCTCCTTTTGGTGGCGGGAGTTCAAACTTCTGAACCTTCACTCCGCTGTCAACAGCTTTCGGATCAACAACTTTCAGTGGCTTTGTTTTGGCCGACATAATACCACGCATATTGGGTATTTTCCATTCTGCGATCGGCTCCTGACATCCGGCCACCAGCGGAAGAGTTGCTTCTACGTACTCTTTCCCTCCTTCAATTTCACGAGCCATTTTTACTTTCGTTCCGTCAATATCCAGTTTCATTACCGGAGATACCGAAGGGATCCCCAGCATTTCTCCAACAATACCATGTACTACACCACTATTGTAATCAATAGACTCACGACCCATTAAAATCAGATCATACCCCCCGGCCTTGGCCTGTTCCGCAATTTGCGAAGCCACAAAAAATGAATCAGAAGGTTCGGCATTAATCCTAATGGCGTCATCGGCACCGATGGCCAAGGCTTTACGGATTGTTGGCTCGGTTTCCGCACCGCCAACATTCAGTACTGTTACGGTAGCGCCCGTTGATTCTTTCAGTTCTATTGCGCGGGCCAGCGCATAGTCGTCATAAGGACCAATAATAAACTGCACACCATTCGTATCAAATTTGGTGTTATTGTCGATAAAATTGATCTTGGAAGTGGTGTCGGGGACGTGTGTAATGCAGACTAAGATTTTCATTGCGCTTCAATTCAGTATTACTTCAATTTGGCTGTGAAAATAGTAAAATCCAACTATTGCGTGCTAAAAAGCCATTAAAATCTGAATTTAATTCATGACCCGTTAAATTCGCGCTTATGGCAGAAACCCGGCTTGAGCAACTATTGAAATTTTATCAAGAAGATCCAAACGATGCCTTCACACTTTATGGTTTAGCGCTTGAATATACTAAGGTGGATACCAAAAAGAGTGAAGCGTTATTTGACAATCTCCTAAAAAACCTTCCTGATTATTTACCGGCCTATTACCAGTCCGCAAAACTGAAAGAAGCACTGGGATCGAAAGAAACTGCCTTATCGATTTACCGGGCCGGAATGGAACTTGCTAAAAAAATGAACGACCGTAAAACGCTGCTTGAGCTGCAGGCTGCCTTTGATGAACTGATGTTTGAATTACATGGATAACCGGCCACGAAACATTTTAGTAATTATTTTTTTCTGGGTATCATTATACGCATCCGCTCAAACTGTACCATGCAGGTTAAAAAAGGATAAGGATGGCATAAAGGTTTACACCTGTCAATCAGACACCAGCAAATTCAGGTCACTTAAAGCTGAGTTTACCATTAAAAACACATCCATTGAAACCCTGAAAGTATTTCTATTCACCGTTCCAAAATATAAAAAATGGCAATACAATGTGCTGGAAGCTTCTTTGGTGAAAAGCATCAACGACCATGAAATGATTTATAGGGTTGTGATTGATGCACCCTGGCCTCTGGA
>Ga0268299_1000879_pt1 | contig 72654 bp, 61 predicted proteins | sample NOBtaG_FD_193484 | JGI IMG/M metagenome (GOLD analysis project Ga0268299, IMG submission 193484) | Activated sludge microbial communities from bioreactor in Nijmegen, Gelderland, Netherland - NOB reactor | ecosystem: Engineered > Bioreactor > Aerobic > Activated sludge | place: Netherlands... | reverse complement strand
TGGATGAACCGCTTCCGCCGCGTGCTGATCCGCTGGGAGAAGAAAGATGAAAACTATCTCGCCATGCTGCATCTGACTCTTGGCATCATCGCGCTACGCGGGGCGGGATTATTCGGATAGGCTCTTACCCTCCTCGGCCCGGAAGACGCCGCGGATCTGATCGAACAACTCCCGGAGCCGCAGGCCGCAGAGATCATCGAACACATGCCGGTGGATCAGGCCGCCGACATCGTCGATGAACTGCCAAGCGACGAACAGGCCGACCTGCTCCGCCAAATCCCCCAGGATGATGCCGAGGCCATCATCGCCGCCATGGAGCCGGAGGAGGCGCGGGATGCGCGGGCCCTTCGAAAATATCCCGATGACGCGGCCGGCGGCCTGATGATCACCGAGTTTCTTGCGTATCCGGCCACGCTGACAGTCGGGCAGGTCGTCGACGATTTGCGGCAGAATGCGGACAAGTATCGCGACTACGCGGTGCAATATCTCTACGTGACAAAGCCGGACAAGACGCTGGTCGGGCTGACCGGTCCGCGGGATTTGTTGTTGGCTGACCGTAATCAGACCCTGGGCGCGCTGATGATCCACAAGCCGCTCACGATCGAAGACAGCGCGCCGCTGGTAGATCTGGAGGCATTCTTTGACCGGCATCAGTACCTCGGCGCGCCCGTCGTCGATGCCCAGCAGCGTCTGGTGGGCATCGTGCAGCGATCCGACGTGGAGGCGGCGCTGGCCGGTCGCGGCGACAGCGATTACCGAAAGTCGCAGGGCATCGTCGGCGGTGAGGAACTGCGCAGCATGCCGATGCTGCTCCGCTCGCGCCGCCGACTGTCATGGCTGAGCGTCAATATTCTGCTCAATGTGCTGGCGGCAAGCGTTATTGCGATCTATCAGGACACTGTTCAATCGGTCATTGCGCTTGCCGTCTTTTTGCCGATCATCTCCGACATGAGCGGCTGCTGCGGAAGCCAGGCAATCGCCGTGAGCATGCGCGAGTTGGCCATGGGTCTTGCGCGACCTGCCGATGTATGGCGCGTCTGGGCGAAGGAGGTCACCGTCGGGATGTTCAACGGTTTGACGCTCGGCGTCATTGTGGCCGGCGTGGCCTGGCTATGGAAAGGCAACTGGATGCTGGGCCTCGTGGTGGGCGGCGCGCTGGCACTCAACTCGGTCGTGGCGGTCTCGGTCGGCGGCACGATGCCGCTTATTCTCAAGCGCCTCAAAGTTGATCCAGCCCTGGCGTCCGGCCCGATCCTTACGACGGTGACCGACATTTGCGGATTCTTCTTCGTGCTGAGTTTTGCGACGCTGGCCCTGCCGTGGATACGGTGAAAAGGCTGTTATCAGTTATCAGTTGACAGTTTTCAGTTGACAGTTGACCGTTGTCAGCTGCAGGCAACGTAAACGCTGTCTGCGGATGGTGACTGGTTATCATTTGTAAATGTCGCCGCCTGACCAACTGGGTTTCATTTCTACCACGCAGCAGCGCGCGGTTGCACATGTTGCGACACTGGTGAATGCGCGCGGTGGTGCGACTTGCCGCTCGCTTGATCCCACCCTTCGCGTGACCGTGCATTTTCACCCCGATCGGTTGCTCCGAGGCGAGCCTTTGCTTGCAGTCATGGCGCGCGAGGGCGTCTATCGGAATCAGTTCGAGACCGGCACGAGCAACGGCGGTTTGACGGCCCACGCCGGCGGCGATCGCTGGTTGTGGGAGAGCCGCATCTTCGGCGGGGCCTATGACGACGCGCCGCCGTCGGAACGGCCCAAATACGGCGCCTTGAATCACCGTCGGCGGGCGATAGGCGGCTCGCCGCGGTTTGGGTCGGCGTTTCTGCGGCTCGCGGCTCACACGCTTGACCGAACGACGTTTTGCTATCCAGACAGTTATCACAATCCGACTGACTTCGGCGTGGCCGGGCGGATGGCCCTGATCGAAATGGCTGATGCGGATACGAAGGACCTTCTGGACGACTATATCGAGGCGCAGGTCCACGGACCGGTGCAATTCGCGCGGGATGTAGAGGCCCTGGTTCTTGATCCATGCTATCGCGGCACGCAGACCGAGCAGCTTGCCCGCGTCCTGCCGTGCCCCATCGAATGGCACGGCGGCTTCCGGCTGAATGTGGACACGCTGCTGCAATACCCGGACTATCGCGGTCGCGAGTTTGTCGATCTCGGCGTCGCGCTGGCGGAGAATGGCTGGTTGACGCCGAAGATCATCGGCGACGCCGCCCGCATTGGGCGATATGACGAGCAATCGCTCAAGCGCGTGTGGCACTATGTCGCGCGGTTTGGGACTTCCTGATTGAACACCAGAATCTCCTCCAGCGGCTTGCGCTGGATGTCCGGCACCGTGCAATCTGCGGCGGGGTAGCCGACGGGAATCAGCAGGTACGGCTTTTCGTTGGCGGGACGGTTCAGGATTTTTCCGAGGAACGCCATCGGGCTGGGCGTGTGCGTGAGCGTGGCGAGTCCGGCATGGTGGGCGGCGGCCAGCAGCAGGCCGACCGCTATGCCGACCGACTCGTTGACGTAATACACCTGTCGATCATCGTCTGTGCGATTCAACTTGAAGACGACGATGAGCCACGGTGCGATTTCAAGAAACGGCTTGTGCTCATCGGTGCCGAAGATCCGCAAATCGGCCAGCCACTCGGCGTTCGCCTTGCGGGCATAGAACTCCCGCTCCTCGGCCTCGGCGCCGAGGCGAATCTCGCGCTTGAGCGCCGGATCGTCAATTGCGACAAACCGCCAGGGTTGCTTGTTCGCGCCCGACGGCGCCGACCCTGCGGCGCGGCAGATCCACTCGATGGTCTCGCGGCTGACCGGCCGATCAGAAAAGTCGCGAACGGTGCGGCGAGTGCGCATGACTTCAAAAAAACGCCGCGCGGCCTCGTTGGACGGCATGCCAGGGTCATGCGGCGAATAAGGAATGAACCCGGGCGTTGCAGAATTGGACATCAAAGCCATCCCATTGTGGCGGCCCGCGTCCGCGGGCCTGCCCGCGATGTTACCCGAGTTGACTGGGCGAACAGGTCCGTCTGCGACTTACTCAGACGGCGCATCCTGGCACTCGATGATCTCAGGCGCGGCGAAATCGCCGCCGATGATGCCGGCGAAATTGATGCTGGCCCAGTCGTCGTGATCGAGCAGCACGTTGCAGGTCGCGTCTTCGCAATTGGTGTTCGTGCCGCAGGGCTGGCTCGTGCCCGTGTTGCAGTTGATGTTTCTGGCGACGCTCGTTTCGATCGTGCCGGAGCTGTCCCAGTCGATGGAAGTCGTGCCGCAGGTGCCCTGGGTTTCGTCGAGATTGTTTTCGTCGAGGGGAATCCGCAACCCGCGCGAGTAATCGAGCACGCCGTCGCCGATGGCGTTGCAGTTGGTGTCGGCCCCGGGGAACTGGAACCGGTAGTTCATCACCGAGTTGTAGTTCGGCTTGCGGTTGCGGTTCTCGAATCCGCCATGCCGCAGGCCGAGGTTGTGGCCCAGTTCGTGCATGAAAGTCTTGGAGATGCTGCTGTTCGAGGTACTCGATTGCAGTGACACGATGAAGTCATTGCCGTTCAGCTCGGCGACGCCGGAGCTGTTGTTGGTCTCGGTGTTGTAGCGGTGGCAGTGAATCGAGTAGTGGAAGTAGTCGCGGCGGTTGGGGTTGAAGTGCTCGTCCTTGTAATCGTAGAACTCGGTGGAAAACACCACGACCGTGTCCGAGCCGGGAATCAGATTGCCGCCGGTGAAGACGCCGCCCTGGCCATAATCGATGTGAATGCTGATTCCGGGCGGCGCATCGTAGGGGTTCGGTGTGGTCGCGGCGGCGAAGGCGGCCTCGAGCAGGGCGACAACCGTGCTGCTCGGGCGGTGGGTGTGTGTGCCGTCGTCGAACCAGTCCACCTCGACAAAGATATCTTTTCGCACCGGGTTGGCGCCCATCGGTCGCAGATCCAGCCCGTCGGTCGTGGGATAGACCTCGTCGCCGTCGCGAATCGCATCGCCATCGGTGTCGGCCGACGCGGGGTTCGTGCCGATGGCGGTCGGCCCGGCCACGATGCCATCGTTGGTTTCAAACATGTTCGGAATGCCGTCGCCATCGGTGTCCGGCGCGGACAGGAACGTGATGAATGGCCGGATGTCGCGCCCATCGAGCAACCCGTCGAGCGTCGCATCGGCAGCGCAGGCTTGCTGGGCAATCGCCGGACCATTCACCAGCGCCGTTACAAACAGCGGCACATCGGCGGCATTCCGCAGCCGATCGCCATTCATGTCGCTCTTGAGGCACCAGGCCACCCCGGCATGCCCGGCGGACGAAGTGAACGCAAGCAGGCAGACTGCGAGAACGCAAACCCGTGAACAGGGACACTTGATCATGCGGTCCAATGTAGCGGGTTGGGTGGGGCGGTTGCAATTGAATCGCGCTCGTCCGGCGAGGTCAGGTTCGATAATTTTGACCGGCTTGTGAACGCCCATACAATCCCGCCGGAGTATTGTTGTGCAATCCGCCGATCGGCGAGTGAGCCGGCGGCGCTGCAACGGAGTGCATCATCATGGCGTTTTCGCGGGCCACGCGGCTGGATCAACTGCCGCCATACCTGTTCATTGAGATCGATCGCAAGAAGCGGGCGGCATTGGCCGCGGGGCGCGATGTCATCGACTTCGGCGTCGGCGATCCCGATCGGCCCACGCCGAAGTTCATCATCGATCGGCTGGCCGAGGCGGCCTACGACCCGGCCAACCATCGCTATCCGTCCGACGTCGGCGTGGCTGAGTTTCGACAAACCGTCGGCACGTGGTTCGCCAAGCGCTTCGGCGTCACGCTCGATCCGAAGAGCGAGATCCTCACCGTCATCGGCACCAAGGAGGGCATCGGCCACCTGCCGCTCGCCGTGGTGAACCCGGGTGACGTCGCCCTCGTGCCGCAGCCGGGCTATCCGGTCTATCAGTCCTCCACCATCTTCGCGGGCGGCGAGCCCTACATCATGCCGCTGACCATCGAGCGCGGCTTCCTGCCCGATCTCGACGCGATCCCCACGAGCATCCTCGATCGCACGTCGCTCATGTTCATCAACTATCCCAACAACCCGACTGGCGCCGTGGCCGGCATCGAGTTCTACGAGAAGTGCGTCGCGCTGGCCCGCAAGCATGATTTCATCGTCTGCTCCGATGCCGCCTACTGCGAGATGTACTTCCGCGACAACGACCGGCCGCATTCGATTCTCGAAGTGCCGGGCTCGCGCGAGGTCGCGGTCGAGATGCACTCGCTCTCCAAGACCTTCAACATGACCGGATGGCGGCTGGGTTTTGCGGTGGGCCATGCCGACGTGCTGGCGGCCCTGGCCAAGATCAAGGGCAATGTCGACAGCGGTCAATTCAACGCCATCCAGCATGCCGGCGTGGCCGCGATGAGTCGGATCGACGGCCCCGAGATCGCGGCCATTCGCGAAACCTATCGCCAGCGGCGTGATGCCCTGGTGCCGGGGCTGAACGAGCTGGGCTTCAAGGTCGAGCCGCCCCGGGCGACCTTCTACGTCTGGGCCAAGTGCCCGGCCGGATGGGATTCGATGCGCTGCGCAGGTCGCCTGCTGGATGACGCCAGCATTGTGGCCATCCCCGGCATCGGCTTCGGCGTCGGGGGAGACGGCTATGTCCGCTTTGCGCTGACGGTCGAAATCCCGCGCATTGCCGCTGCACTCGAACGCCTGGCGGGGCTGAAATGGTGAACGCGGACATTGAACGCGGAACGCGGAAGTCGGAACGCGGAACACTTCAAACGCGGAAGGCGGAAGGGGGAATTCGGAACACGAAAATGAACGCAGAGCAAAACCGCTGGTGCGAGATTCCTATCTCGCACCCCGCGCCGTGGGAATCCCTTCCCACGTCTAACTTGCTGCCTGGGCATTCAATACACGGGAAAGGATTTCCGCAATGTTGGGTGCGAGAACGGATTCTCGCACCAGCGTTTGCCGTTGGTGTTCCGCGTTCCCACTTCCACGTTCCGCGTTGGGCAGTTGCCTTTCGTGTTCCGACTTCCGCGTTCCGCGTTCCGCGTTTGGAAGGGGAGTTGGTCTAATCGTGCGCGGCACCGTTCGAATCACAGCGTTTGTTGGTCTCGGCTCCAACGTCGGCGCGCGCGAAAAGAACGTCGCCGCGGCGCTCAATGCCCTCGAGACCACGCGCGGCATCTCGGTGACGAAGGTCTCGTCCCTCTACGAGACCGACCCGGTGGGTGGCCCGGCCGATCAACCGGCCTTCATCAACGCGGTCGCGCAGATCGAAACCGCCCTCAGCGCCCCGCGCCTGCTGGCCGTCTGCCAGAAGATCGAGGAGATGCTGGGCCGCAAGCGCACCGACGAGTCGGGCCGGATCATCCGTTGGGGTCCGCGGACCATCGACCTCGACCTGCTGATCTACGGCGACGAGGTGCACTCCAGCGCGGCGCTCACCATCCCGCACCCGCTGATGCACGAGCGGCGGTTCGTGATGGAGCCCTTCGTGGAAATCGCCCCGGACTTTGTGCACCCCATGCTGAACCGCACCGCCCGGCAGATCCTCGACACCCTCGGCCAAGCGGCGGATGACGGGGACTAGATATTCGCTGCGCGAGGGACGCGAGACTTAAGAAGGTTGACGTTAGATTTCAAATAGGTAGCGCTTTGATGAGTAAGCCACCGCACGAGCCAGATTCCAATTTGCCAAGTGACGAGCAGATCGTCAAGTACTTCGGACGGCATTTCGTTCAACTATATTGCACCGAAAGTCCAATTATTGGGAAGAGTAAACAACCGCCCGGTGCTTTTGCCGCTTCAGGCTTTGTAATATCCGTCCATGGAGAGTGGTTTTGGATTTCGGCAGGCCACGTTATTCACGAAATCAATGAGAGAATGGAAACACGGCGCATGACCACATGCCGCTTTGTGGATACATGGGGCGAGAATCGTGTTTCGAGAGTAACCATTCCAGTGGAGTATAGTGAGATTCAAAAGGGGGTGATTGATGGCTTCGATGGACTTGACTGCGTGGCGGTCCCTCTTCCAGATTTGTATGTACAACTGCTATTGGCCAATGGAATTGTCCCTATAGATGAGGAGGCATGGCGAAAAGTAGGTGACATAAGCAAATTCGAAGGCGGGCTCTTGATGGGGCTTCCATTCGAGTTAGCCTCGCACACGCTCAACGAAGGCATCATAGAATCGCTCCAGACTCTAGTGCTTATTGGTATTCGGTTTGTTGCTCAGCCGCCAAGCGAGGAAGGTGAAAAGAAGATATTCCCACGAATCTTTGCTGCAATTCCAAGCAAGGAGCCCAGTTCGATCAAAGGAATGAGCGGCGGTCCCGTACTCGGTCTGCGACGAACACCAGATGGTCTTCGCTATTGGATAGTGGGAATACAGAGCGGATGGTATGAGAGTGAGCGCATCATCTCAGTTTCACCACTTAAGTTCATCGGTGAGTTCCTAGAGTCTTATCAGAAAGAACGAGATGGACGATCCGGCATCGGATCGGCTACTACAGATCGATGACAATTCCATCGGCGCGCTTTTGTTCCAGCCAATCATCTGAGTCCTTGCCGATCGCGTCGAAGTACGCGGCCAAGGACTCTGCCATCGTCTCCTCGTTAAGGATTACTGACCGGTTCGGTAGCCAGAGTTTGAAGCAAATCTCGGGCCCATTCTCGATTTTGCGTGTGGCGGAATTGTTGTCAATTCGGTAGCGGCCGCCTTCTTGTTGCTTTAGCCTATCTGTCTCAATCCTCGCGAGTTGCCCAATCTTGTCAACAAGGCGGATGCCGCTCAAATAGGGCCTTGGTTCGGGGTTATAACCATATCCCTCGCAAAGGAATGGTCGCCAATCGGCAGCGGTGTAGCTTATCGCCAATTTGCCGTCTGTATTTCGCCAGTACATCGGTCTTTGGCTTCTTATCGCCGATTGAATCTGATTTTCAAATTCGACCAGCACGGGCGAGGACACGGCTAAGATTATTTTCTTGTCCATTTGGTGCGACTCAGACGCTATAGTTTCGATTGTCCTCGCTCAGCGTTCGAGCGCTGATGAACAATGCTCAATCACCCTTGAACAGTGGCTAAGCACCGGTCAACGACGACTGCGCACCGATGAACAACGATCTTTCACCCATGAACAACGATTGTTCACCGATGCAAAACGATTGTTCATCGTTGAACAATGATTGAAACACGCCTCATAACTCGACGCAAGTCTTGCGCTGCGGCGTTTTCAGCGTGATTCTACAGGCTTTTCGGGGACGCGGGCGATTTTCGCCGAGGATGGCGCGCTGCGCATCGACCTCACCCCAGCCCCTTCAGGCTTCCTCCTCAGGCGCCTTCAGTCTCCAGGAGAGGGGGCCGAAACGCTGTTAGGGAAGACGCTCCGACTTTGAGATTGCTTCGCGAAAGACCGCGCAGAGGTTATCGCGATCAACCCAAATCGCGGCGGATTGGTTGCGATTGGGCGAAAAGTCCGGGCCATCGACAAAAATTGTGACCGTCCCTTCGTGATGGTGATTCAGCGTCACCTCCATCGAGCCAAAACGACCAATCGCCATGTGCCTGAGCCCGTTGGGTGGCGATTCAAGGAGCTGCAGTCCTTGCGCGAGCGTCGCCGCATCTGTATTGATATCGAGGACGGCATGCTGAATCGCAATGCCTAACAGTAATCTTCCTTCGCGCTCCTCTAGCTGCCAGTGTGCGATCAACGGGTTCATCCCCTCATATTAACAAAGAGCTTATGGCTTATGGCTTAAGGCTAATGGCTTTTCCCGGTCTTAACCAAAGTCGTCCGCGAATCAATCCGATGCGGGTTGTGGATTCGCCGCATTTGGAGACTTTGCTATGCCAATCGTGCCCCCCGGAAGAATCGAAAAGGTCCAGTTCTACGAAGCCCACCTGCCGCCGTGGACCGGCAATTCCACTGCCATCGGGTTGACCGCGGCGCAGATGACCGCCTTCACCGATCTGGTCAAGGATGCCCGGACCGCCTTTGATGTTCATCAGACGGCGCTCGATGCCTCCAAGGCGGCGACCGAGGCGTTTTACAACGCCGTCGCCACCATGCAGACCGAGGGGGCCGGGCTGATCCGCACCATCAAGAACAAGGCCGAGTCCACCAATGATCCGAATGTCTATGTGCTGGCCCAGATTCCATCCCCCGCGACGCCGACGCCGGTGGGGCCTCCGGGCACGCCGACCGATTTCCGCATCGAGTTGCTGCAGTTTGGCGGGCTCAAGCTGAGCTTCAAGTGCAGCAACCCGGCGGGGGCGCAGGGCACGATCTATGAAGTCAAGCGGCGAAATGGGGCGACGGGGGCGTTTACTTACATTGGCGCGACCGGCGTGAAGAACTTCACCGACGCGACCCTGCCCAGCGGCCTGTCCAGCGCGACGTATCAGATCACCGCGATCCGGTCGACCGCCAGCGGCGACCCGGCTCAGTTCACCATCAACTTCGGCGTGGGCGGTGGCGGCGGGTTCACGATCACGAATGAGGCGGCGGAGTTCGCCATGCGCGGCCCGGGCTACCACGTCGAGATTCCCGAGGTGATGAATGGGAATGGTGTCAGCGGGATGAATGGCGGCATGATGAATGGCATGGGCGGCATGAACCGGATGAATGGGAGCAATGGGAGCCATGGCGGCAATGGCAAGAATGGGAAGAAAGCATTCAGCCGTAAGCCATAAGCCGTAAGCTCAAGACAGTAATCCAATCGCTCGTGCGAGAATCCCTTCTCGCATGCACGGGCGTGGGAATCCGTTCCCACGTGTGTCGTCGCAGGAAGGGATTCCTGCGGAGGTGGGTGCGAGAAAGGATTCTCGCACCAGCGGGAAGAAAGCCTTAAGCCGTAAGCCTTAAGCCGTAAGCCGTAGGCTCAAGACGGAAATCCAACAGCCCCGGCGCGCATCGGACATCGGTGCGTGGCCGGGGTTGCTTTTTCTACCCGGGCAGCCGATCAGTTCAGGTCCCGGCATCCGGCCTGAACACCCGGGCCGGCTTCACTGCTGCCTGAAAAATCAGAAAGGCATGGCCACCCTTGCAGGTGGCCATGCCCTGTGTTTGCAACATGTCTTTACGGCTCAATCCGTCGACGGGTGACGAATCCTGGCCGCGCGTCAGTAGGTGCGCCGGCCGCCGAATCCGCCGCCGCCGCTGCGGTTTTCCTTGGGCTTGGCTTCGTTGACCTTCAGCGAGCGGCCGCCGTGGTCCTGGCCATCGAGCGCGGCGATGGCCGCCTGGGCCTCCTGGCTGTTGCTCATTTCCACGAAGCCGAAGCCCTTGCTGCGACCGGTGTCGCGATCCTGGATGATCTGGGCGCTGTCCACCGTGCCATGCGGCGCGAAGATATCGCGCAGGCTGGCGTCCGTAGTGTCAAAACTCAGATTGCCGACATACAGTTTATTGCCCATGTTGTTCCTTTGTCTAAAGATGGGCCGGTTGACCCGCGCTTTGCTTTCAGGGCCAAGGTGAAAGAGTCCGAAGTTCCGGACCGGAAAGAATGGAACGGGCGAGACAAGGACAGGCGGAAGAGAGACGTGAAAGACGCGTTCGTGGTCCGGATGTGCTCAGGTCGTCAATGCCAAACTGGCCGGACTATAACAGGGTCCTGCGCGCTTATCAACATAAATCCGCGGGAGGCCCGCGATTTCGTCACGGAGACAGGCGCAAGAGCGGCTTGCGGGGTCATGGAGGGCGTTTCTCAGACGAAATAACAATGCTGCAAGATGGAATAGTTATGATGCCTTGATGACAAAAATCAAATGCACGCAATGCGGGTTTGAATGGTGGCTTCCCGAATGCAGACCCAAGCCGCCGGCCTGCAAGAATCCGAAGTGCAAGTCGATTCGATTCATGCAGGCCTTCATCGCTCCTCCTGCACCGCCCAAGCGCGCCGCTGGTCAGCGCAGCGACTCGTGATTCCCTTCATTTTCACGGTCTCCCAGCCGCCGTACGGCGCGTCGTCGACATGCTGATTCGCGGGATTTAGCTTTTTGGAGCAGTTCGCTCGGACGCGGCCTGAATGGCCTTGGCGCGGAGGGCCGGGGGTTTTTGATGGAAACTGATTGGATGCGCCAGACTGCCGTCTGGGCTTCTGATCGGCTGACGGCTGATAGCTGACGGCTGATGGCTTCTGGGCCGCCACGGAGGGAGGCCGCTGCGACGCTACCCGATGATCGACCGCCGTCGCTGCACATAATCCCACACTACAAAGCGGTCGAGTTCCTTGCCGGCGGTGAAAATCACCCGGCCCGTGGTGCCCTCGGCGAGGCGCTGGGCGAACTGGATGTCCTCGTGCGACTGGTTCCAGTTCTGCAGCAAAAAGACATTGATGGTGATGCCCTGTTCGCGGCAGGCCAGGCCCTCGCGCAGGGTGAAGTGCTCGGTTCGCGCATCGGGCGGGTAGAGCATGTAGAGCCAGTTGTCTTCAAAGTGGGCGGTGGGCAGGCCGTCGGTGATCAGGAAGATCTGCCGGTTGGGCGTGTCCTGCACCTGGAGCATCTGCCGGGCCAGCGACAGGCTCCGCTGGATGTTGGTGAAGTGCGGATGGATGTGGGCCTCGCTCAGGTCGGGGTCGCTCATGTCCGCCTTGAGACGGACCCAGGGGTCGTGCGTGGTGACCGGTCGGGGGAGTAGTTCGAGAATCTCCGAGACGTGCCGGCGGCGGGGGAGGGTGCAGATCTCGACGAAGTCGACGAAGTCGCCGGGGTAATCGGTGCGGATGAGGCCATGCAGGGCGAGGGCCATGCGCTTGACGTTGATGTACTGTCCGCCCCAACGCATCGAGCCGCTCATGTCCATGCAGACGACGGTGGCGCATTTGGGGGAGTTGCGGGTGCGGTGGATTTCGAGGTCGGCGGGGAGGAGTCGGAGGGGCGTGCGCGTGGCGGCGTTGTCAGAACCCACCACGCGAGTGGTGGGCGCGGGGCGCACATGTGTTGCGTTTGCGTGAGGCCCGAGGGCACTCTCACTGTCTGGGCCCACCACTTGCGTGGTGGGTTCTGATAGAGGGGCGGCCGCGGTCTGCGTGCGAATGATGGCGTTGGTGACGCTGGCGACGACGTCGAGGTTGGCGAGCGAGTCGCCGAACTCGTAGGGCTTGGTGCGCTGCATCTCGACGGCGCCATCCCCGGTAACGACGTTGTCGTGCCGACCGGTGCGCGAGGCCTGCAACTTCGAGAAGATCTGCTTGAGCAGCTTGTTCTGGAAGAGCTTGAACGCCTTGGGCGTGAGCTTGAACTGAACGCCTTCGCGCTTCAGGCCCTGCTGCTCGGCCATTTCGCGCAGCAGGTCAGCTACGCGCCGTTGCATCTCGGCCATTTCATCAAGCTGCGACTCCTCAGCGAAGCGGCCGAGTTCGTCGAGATTGATGAGATAGAGCTTGGCGTTCTTCGCGGCCTCCTTCAGTTGCTGGATGAGCCGATCGATCGTCTCCAGCTCTTCCTTCACGGCGATGGCCTGCTCGATGGTCAGCGGCGTGCGACCGGTGAATGCGTATTTGGCGGCGAGTTCCTCGATTTCGTACTTGTGTCCGAGATGCTCAATGAGCTTGACGAGACCGCGACCGAAGGCGGTGTTCTCATCGCTGCGAAACCAGATGCGCTCTAGATCGCGAATCTGTTCGTCGCGAATGGCGTGCTCGAATGCGTTTCGCAGCGCACCGGGCGGCTTCATCGCGGCGGCGTTCTGCTTGAAGGCCGCATCGGCGAGCTTGCGAACGGCGTCGGTCTCGTATGTCGACAGAACCTTCCGCTTTCGCTCTTCGAGCATGGCCAGCAGCGAGCCGATGCTCGGGCCCAGACCCGCGATCTGCGAAGGGTCCAGCTCGATCGCCTCGGCCAGCTCCTCCTCGGTCCACTCGCGCATGTTGCCATGGGCGAGCATGTGCTCGAAGGCGGGCGAGACCATGTCGGGGGCATCGGGCCTCGGCAGCGGCAACCGCTGCGGGTCGTACTTCTGGTATGTGTGGATGACGCCGCCGGGGGCGAGAGCGGCTTCGGAGTCTGATTGCAGCGGGTTCACGAGCACATCTTAGCAGCTGGCTCGCCGTTGGACCCGACTCCCGATCAGTGGTCCCAATTGGCTCGAATGGTATAATTGATGTATGTACCACGAACAGGACATTCCGTTTATCTTTGAGGATGGCGTATTGCGTCCCGAGGTCCCAATTGACCTCCCTGAAGGCACGAGAGGAGTTGCGCGTATTCGCGAATCGAGCAAGGACACAGTTCCATTTGACTCCGAACCCACTCTTGAGGAGCTTCGAAAACAACAGGGGACATTGCCGATTCAGAGTATTTCGGACCTAGCCGGTGACTGGCCTGAAGAGGATTCTATTGATGACTTTCTCGACTTCATCAGGCGCGGGCGCAAGTAATGCCGGATCTGCTTGTAGACACAGATGTATTCTCGTTCCTTTTCAAACACGATAGTCGCGCTGCGGCTTATGCTGACTTGATCGAAGCGGGTGAGCCCAGCCTTTGTTTCATGTCGGTAGCGGAGCTAAGACGGTGGGCAAGTGAGCGCCGTTGGGGCGCGCCCCGGAAAGCCGCGCTCAATCAAGCGCTTCGGCACTACGCCATCGTTCCATTTGAGAGTCGTTTGACACATACCTGGGCGGAGATTGCAGCGCATCGTTCGAGTATGGGTAGGCCCATTGAATGCGGCGATTGCTGGATCGCGGCAACCGCAGTACGGCATGGCCTGCCATTGATCACACACAACGCATCCCATTACAACGATATTCCGGGCTTGCAGGTCGTCACCCGATCGCCAAATTCCTGATAGCGGCGACGCATCATCGATGCGGCTTCAGGATGTCGCACCGTTGCTGAATTCACCCGTGCGCTTACAATCCCTTCAAGCCCATCGCCGGGCTTCCGGGCGCGTTCTCATGGCATCAGTCTGTTTCTACTTCCAGGTCCACCAGCCGTATCGGCTCCGTCGATACTCCGTCTTCGACACCGATCCGCATTACTTCGACGAGCAGAAGAATGCCGAGATCTGCCGCAAGGTCGCCAACAAGTGCTACCTTCCGGCCAACCAGTGCATCTACGACTTGATCAAATTGCACGAGGGGCGGTTCAAGGTTTCGTATTCGATCACCGGCGTCGTGCTGGACCAATTTGAGCAGTACTGCCCCGACGTGATGGAGAGCTTCAAGCGGCTTGCGGGCACCGGCTGCGTCGAATTCATCGGCGAGACGTACTACCACAGCCTCGCGTTTCTGTATTCCCGCAACGAGTTCATCGAGCAGATCAAGGCTCAGATGGACCGCGTCCAGACTCTCTTTGGGCAGCGGCCCACCGTGTTTCGCGATACTGAGTTGATCTACAACAACCAGGTCGCCGAGGCCGCCGCCGAGATGGGGTTTAAGGCGGTCATCGCCGAAGGCACCGACCACATTCTGGGGTATCGCTCTCCCAATTTTGTGTATCGCCCGCCGAATCCCGAGGCGAAGATCGCGGTCTTGCTGAAGAACTACCGGCTGTCCGACGACATCGCATTTCGTTTTTCAAACCGCGGCTGGACCGAATGGCCGCTGACCGCCGACAAGTTCGCCAAGTGGGTGAATGATGTGAATGGCAACGGCTATTGCGTCAACCTGTTCATGGACTACGAGACCTTCGGCGAGCATCAGTGGAGCGATACGGGTATTTTTGATTTCCTGTATCACATGCCCGGCGAGGTCATGAAGTACCTTGACAACAACTTCAAGACCCCGAGCGAAGTCGCTGCAACGTATCAGCCGGTGGGCGTGTATGACGCGCCGCACATGACGAGTTGGGCCGACACTGAGCGGGACCTGTCCGCATGGCTGGGCAACGCGATGCAATCGAACGCGTTGCACGAGGCCTATCAACTGGAGGCCGCCATCAAGGCCAAGGGCGACAGCAAATTGCTGCACGATTGGCGGCGGTGCCTCACATCCGACCATTTCTACTACATGTGCACGAAGTACTTCGCCGACGGCGACGTACACAAGTACTTCAATCCGTACGAATCACCGTACGACAGCTATATTAATTATATGAACGTCTTGGACAATCTTCGCGCCCGATCGCGCCGCGGCGTAGAGGATTGATGCGACTCTGTCGCTTGCTGAATACGCATTGAACGCACCATTGCCGGCGCGCGTTCATACGCGTGCGATGTCCTGCCAACTCCGATAGTGCCTGTCGCCTGCATGCCCAAGCATTTTATCTGAGGGCCTGCCTGCCGCGCCGGTCGCGTCCTTATCGGACAGTCGGTGAGAGTCTCAGTCCGACTCGGCAATCGCCGATAACAACTCTGCAAAGCATCATCGGTCCAACGAGGGAGACTCACCGTGTTCAACAACCGAATTGCGCGCCTCATTGTCATTGCGTCGGGTCTGCTGCTGCCGGCAGCATGCACCGTCAATCTCAATCCGTTTGGCGGCGGCGACCCCAATGGTGGCGCGCAGCCGGTCGTACTTCCCGATGGCATCGATCCGAACGCGCCCTGGATCGAGCGGCGAACCATCGCTGTCGATTTCGGCGGTGTGACGACCATGCGCATCGACGTGCCCACGGGTCGCGTTGTGCTCCTCATCGAAGACGGCGCCGCTCCCACGCTGAAACTCACCAAGACCGTGATCAAGCCGAATCAGAATCGGGAACAGCTTGAGTCCCTGTTGAACCGCTCTCCGCTGACCGTTGAGCGGTCATTTGTCGATGCGGCACGGCTGGAAATCGGCGTCGACCTGGATCGCGGCGTTGAAAAGACAGACGTCGCATTTGACGTGATGCTCACGCTGCCGACATCGGTGCCGACGCAGATCATTCTGATCAACGGGCCGGTCGAAGTGACCGGCCTTGTGGCCAATCTCGAGATTCGGACTGACAACGGTGCGATCAATCTGAAGAACATCGTCGGCAACGTGGTCGCCGAGACCTCCAAGCGGGCGATCGAGATCGTCAACGTCGCGGGCAATATTCGCGCCGAGACCTCGGACGCCGATGTCGTTCTGCGCGTGGCGCCGCCGAATGGCGGGAGCGTCTTCGTCGAGACGGTCAACGGCGGGATCGACATGGCTCTTGCGCCAACGACGAACGCGGCGCTCAATCTGGATGCCATGGGTGGCAGAGTTTCGGCCAACCTTACCGCATTCCGCGTGTCGAACCTGACCACGGCGGCCGACGTCCTGCGATGCGTGCTCAATGACGGCGGCGGTCAGATCGAGGCTCGCACCACGAATGGCGACATCCAGCTCGTCGGTCTGTGATGCGGCAAGGGCAATAATCTAGCGAAATTCCACGGGAATTCGCTTTTCGGGGGTGCGATAACTTGACCGACACCCCTCGCCGCCAAATACTTGATGCAGGTTTGGCGTCGCCGCTCGCAGCCGGTGCATACGCCGCCGACAAGGCATTTATGCACCCGTTGACCGAACGGAGACTCTCCGCGTGACATTCAGACGAACATCCGGCGCAGCGCTTCTACTCTGTTCCATGGTCGTTGCCGGGGGATGTCCGGTGACGAACATCCCTGGATTGCCCTCCGGCGGCACCAGCTTCGCCACGGCAACGTTGCTCGCGCTCGGTGCATCGGGCAGGGCCACCATCGCGGGCAACATTACGCGCAATCGCGTCGAAATCTATGACCTGGGCGCGTGTGCGGCCGGGGATCGCATTCAGTTGACGGTGTCCGCATCGTCAGGCAGCGGATTGGACCCGCTTGCTGCGATCTTTAATGCAAACGGCGAATTGTATGCTTTGAATGACGACCTCGATCTCGACAACAATCAACTGGAATCCGTGATCGACCAGCGCGTTCGAACCGCTTCAACTCACTATTATGTCGCTGTGACCCAATCGGCCTTCGGAAACACGACGGGCGCCTACACCGGGCAGATCACGGTCACGCGCGGCGGAACGGTCACCCCGCCGGACGTACAATTCCTGGTGCTCAACTTTTCGGGCGGCTCGATCAGCATTCCCGACGTGGGAAACTACAACCTGACGTCATTCGACGCATTCGATATCGACCCCGCCTACGGCGGCAAGACCGCGGCCATCAAGGCTCAGATCCTCGCAACAGTTCGCGAGAACTTTGAAGGCTTTGGCATTCAGATTATCACCAGCGATGATCCGCCGCCGCCGCCCGACTGCTTCTCGACGCTTCACTTCGGCGCGTTCAGTCCGTCAGCCTTTGGCATGGCCCAGAGCGTGGATCACGACAACGCCGATTATTGCGACGACGCGATCATCTTCACCGACAACTTCTCGGACCCGTTCTCGGCGTTGCCGAGCGTCACCGGCATCGGCATTGCCATCGGAAACGTCGCGGCGCACGAGGCGGGCCATCTGCTCGGTCTCGAACACACGACCGACATTACCGACTTGATGGACACCACCGGATCGGCCAGCACGCTGCTCGCCGATCAGGAGTTCAAGACCGCCGACTTGCACAGTTCAATCTTTCCGATCGGAAAGCAGAACGGCCCGCTGCTGCTGAGCGAAGTCATACCATAATCGATCACGTCAACGCAATTGCTCGTGTGACGCGCCATCAACGTTGCGAACATGCAGCATTCCACACTCGTGTGTAAAAAAGGAATCGCCCTCTTTGCCGGCGCGGCAAAGAGGGCGGGTGGGGTTGGCGGTCATGGGGAGGTCTGGTGGACCCATGCCGCCGGGGTGGAGGTGTTTTCAATTACGGACACGACGTGCCGCCCAGCAGGGTGGCGACGATGCCCACGCTGGCATCAGTGATGTCGGTCAGGTCGACCAGTTGGTCCGAGTTCATGTCAACGCATTCGCAGCCCGATGCCGGCGCGCCGCCGACGTTGGCGAGGTAGCAATTGAGGAAGCCCTGGAGGTCGCGGCCATCGCGTGCCGGCTGGCCGTCGAAATTGCCGGGGCAGCTCGTGCAGCCTGAGGATGCGCATTCCTCGATGTCGGCAATGCCGCGCGGCAGCAACTGGTAGCCGTCGTCAAACGGCGCGGCGTTGTCAAACTGCGAGAAGATGCCGGTGATGCGGACCGGTCCGGTCGGGATCGGCTGGCCGACGAGATCGAGGTCGGCGGTGGCTACGCGCACGACAACCGTGTTCGTGCCGGCCTGGACGACGTAGTTCGTCAGGCCGGTAAAGGTACCTGAATCGACAAACGTCACGCACTCGGATCGAATCAGCACGCTCTCGAGTTGCTCGGCCGCGGCCGTCGCGGGCTGCAGGTCCGCGAGCGACGCACTGTAGGGAACCGGCGGGGGGCCGGGGATGATGTTGCTCGTGGCCAGCGGGTTGTTCGCCGTGTCTGCGATTTCGAACAGGCCGTTGAAACTGTCGGCTGAGCCGTAGAGCGTCAGCGTGTCACCGACGTTGACAAAGAAGTCAATCGTGTCGATGGCATTGTTGGAACCAAACACCGTGATGCCGCGCACGCCGAGTGTACCCGACGCGTCCTGAACGTGAATTGTCTTGCTGGAGGTGCTGGAGACCAGATCAGTCACCGAGGTGACCGTGACGTTGCAGATGCTGACGCCTGCGCCGAGTGAAACCGCACGGGCTTCAGTCGCCGTCATGCAAGGGCACACAAATGCACCGCAAGCCGAGCCATCGCCGACATAAGTTCCGCTGCTGGAATTGCATGCGAGAAGCGTCCTAACTGAGCACACGCCGTTGACGCAGCATGCACCGGTTGGTGCAGGCGGGCAGGGAGAAGGCGAGCAGGCGGACCCGTCGCCCTGGTAGTTCGCGCTATTCAGCGCGCACACATCCGGCGTCGTCACCGAGCAGGCGCTGGTCGCGGGATCGCAGCAAGCGCCGGACGGGAGCGCAGTGCAGGGGTTCGGCGAGCAGACGGTGTCGTTGCCCTGGTAAATGCCGGATGCACCCTCGCAGGCCGCCTGGGTCTGGAAGGTGCAGCTCACGCCGTCGCAGCATGCGCCGCCGATGATGAACACCTCGGCATTGAACTGGACGTTGTCGATGCGGTTGTTGCCCGTTGCGCCGGTGGCGCCGCCGAACGTGATCTGCACATAGAGCGTCGTCTGATTGTCCGTTTCGGGCGGAAAGTTGACTGTGTGCAGGGCGAACGAGATCGCCGGATCGTACGGATCGCCGACGTTTGTGTAGTTCGTGCCGTCCGTTGAGTAGGCGACCTGATTGCTGTGAAAGCCGGTCGAGGTGTCCTGGGTGGCAAAGGTCATCACCAAGCCCTGGAAGCCGAGGGTGCTGATCTCGAAGCGGATCTTCTTGCCGTTATTGGCGTTGCCGGTGCCGCCCTGAAAAGCCAGCGCAACGCCCGCAGGATCGCCATTGAGCGCGTTGATCGCCGATCCAGTGAAGGATCCGAAGTTGGCCGCGGGGAAGGCGTCAGGCGCGGGACCGTTGACGAGCGTGCCGTTGCCCTGGCTGACGGTGAGATTCGGCGTTCCCGGCACGCCGCTGCCCGGTCCGTTGAAATTCCAATAGGCGATGAGGTCGGCGCGGGCCGCGGCACTGCCGGTCAGCAGGCTGAAGGCGGCGAGCGCCACTGAAATACGATTTGAAGCACGAAAGGACATTCTCTACCTCCTGGGATTATTCCACATGCCGAACAAGCTCCGAGACGCACCCATTGCGTCTCCCATAAGCCCTGGCGTTTTCTCGACTCGCGAATCGCAGGGTATCGGCGGGACTTTTGGATCAGACTGCGGGCGTTCCAAGATTGCGCGAAGCGATTGCTAAGACGGTGTGTGCGCGGGGTGAGCGCCTGCGATGTCGGAATTGAAAGAATGAAATGAGGTTTATTGGAGTCGATCAGGGGCAAACTAGAAAAGTCACGTCGCAACAGGTTCTCTTGACGGATAATTGTCGCGATTCGGCTTGTCCAAAAGATCGGTCCGCACGCAAGTTCAGATTTCGTTTGAATTACGCACGGACGCTCGTCGGAGCGCGCTTCGTCGGATCACTGGAATCACCATCAAAGTGACAACAAACAGAGGCGGCAGGTTCAGGCCGCAGAATGCGGGCGGGATGTCGGGCACGGCCGTCGGCGGGTCACCGTACACGATGCGCATGATTCGACCGCCGATCAGCTCACAATAATACAAACTGCCATCCGGCCCCATCGCCAGATCGACCGGCGCCCCCTCGCCCTGCATGAACAGATCGTGATTGATTACCTTGTCGCCGTCGAATCGCACGCGGAACAGGCGGTTGAGCGTGTAGTCCAGATGAAACAGCGTGCCGCGATACTCGGCCGGGAAGCCGGTCGGCGAATCGTAGAAAACGACACCCGTCGGAGATGCGCCCTGATCGTGATAGGCAAAGGCCGGTTGCACGAAGCCCTCGACCGGCGGGTTGGCGATGCCCTCGACGACCGGCCATCCGCCGTTGTCGCCGGCACGAATGACATTCAATTCCTCCTGACGCTCGCGGTTGTCCGAGCCGACATCCATCACGAAGAGGCGTCCGTCCGGCGCGATGCAGAATCGAAACGGATTCCGAAAGCCGAGGGCAAACACGGTGCGCGGGCTGCCGGTGATCGTGGTGAAAGGGTTGGTGTCGGGCGTGGTGCCGTCGAGCCGGATGCGGTTGATTTTGCCGGCCAGGGTGGTGATGTCCTGGCTGTTCTCGCGAAAGCCGTTGTCGCCGACGGAGAAGTAGAGCAGGTTGTCCGGCCCGATGCGCATGCAGCCACCGTTGTGAAAGGTGCCGGTGGAGGGAATGTGATTTTTGATGACCGTGGCATCGACGCCGACGCCGTTGTCATCGCGCAGCCGGATGATGTGCTGCTCGTCGGCGGCCACCGTGGCGAACACATATACGAAGCCATTTGTCTCAAAGTCCGGGTCGAGGGTCAACCCCAGCAGGCCGGATTCGAAGAAATCCCACACCTCGAGCCGCGCAAAGAGCGTGCCTTGCAACACCCCGTCTTTCACGACGCGAATGGTGCCGCCTTTTTCGCCGACGAAGAGGCGGCCGTCCGGCGCGAAGGCCAGCACGGTGGGCTGATCTAATCCGCCAACCACGGGAAAGACCGTAAATCCCGGCTCGAGGACCGTGGCCGCGCGGGTCACTGTGCCCATGACCAGCGTAGCCAAAAGTCCCAGAGCCGGGATGATTGCCAATCGGTTGAATGAAAGCACGAATCGCCTCCGGACACCGCGAACTCTGTCACGTCAATGCCGTCATCGGAACAGCGCGCTACCGACGTCGGCATTGAACGTTTCGCCCTCCAGGTTCAGCACCGGGGCCGGGTTGAACCCCAGCCAGTTCTGAATGCACTGCCCGAATACCGCGCGGAAGTCGACGTAGTAGCCGAGGTTGTCGCGGCCGAGGTCGGCCGTGGAGACGGTCTCGCCGTGCAGCCCGCCGTTGACGCCGGGGCCGGCCAGAATCATGTGTCCGCCGTGGCCGTGGTCGGTGCCCGGGCTATCGTTCTGGGCATTGCGCCGGCCGAACTCGCTGTAGAAGACGACGCAGGTGCGCTCCCAGAGGCCGAGGTTCTGCAAGTCAGTGACAAATTGACTGAACTCGTTATTGATGCGCGGGAAAAGCGTGGCGTTCGCCGCTTCCTGCGAACTGTGCGTGTCAAAGCCGTCGTAACGGACCTTGAGCACCTGGGTGCCGAGTTTCGCTGAGGCCAGCGAGGCCGCGCGATAGAACTCGCCCCGAGCCGTGCCCGATGAGACAAACGCCTGCGTCTTGCTGCGGATGTCCGCCCCGTTGACGTCGATCTTGTCGTAAGTCGCGCGGACGGCCTGCTGCATCGGCGTGCGCGGCGAGCTGGTGCGAGCCAGTTTGCCGAAGGCCAGTTGCGAGGCCTTGGCAGTTGTCGTGTCGGGGTAGCCGTAGTTGCGCGGATCGCCAATCCGCTGTGTATCGAGCACGCCGAAGGGCTGATTGAAGTAGGCGCGCCGCAGCCGCTCATACCACGTGGCCTCGGTACCGGTCTTCGAGGCCAGATTTCGCACGCCGTATTCGTAGATGTCCTGGCTTTCGAAGTGCGAGCCGTTGCCGCGCGGGTAGGCGGCCTGCTGCACGACTGCCAGTTGGCCCTGCGCGTACAGATCGGAGAAGAATTGGAAGTGCTTGCTGATGCCGACGTCGGGATGGTCGGGCAGCGGATTCACTTCATCGACCGTCATGGCCAGATCGGGCCTGCGGCTGATGTAGGTGGGATTCTGGAATGGCGCCATGAACGCAAGCGCGTCCAATCCGCCAGCGAGCTGGCAGAGCACCAGCAGATTGCCGGTTCCGCCGGTCGTCTGGGCATAGGTCGACGCCACGGTTCGGAGCAGCGGGTCCGCAATGGCCAGCGCCGAGACGCCCTGTGCCGCCTGCCGCATGAAATACCGCCGACTCATCCGCCGACATTCGTTGCATCCGAACATGATTGGCTCCTTGTTTGGCTGCCTGCTTTTGTTGAGCGACGCGTGAAAATGCCCTCGTCTTAAAACCTCCGGGCATACCGCGCCTTTCAGCGCACGATCATCCGATCATCCATGGCCATCAATTTCATCAGGTCCACGACCAGGTTTCGCCGCGTGTTCGCCGACTCGAGGTTGAACTTGCGCCGGCCGTTCTGGTCCAGCACCGTGGTGTAGAGCGTGCGTTCTTCATCGGTGAGTTGCAGATGGAAAGCGCCGGCGAACGCGTTGACGATCTCCGCCTGAACACCGTCGGTGGTCCAACTGGTCTCGGCAGGAAGCAGGTGGAACGGCAGGGTGCGCGTGCGATCGGGGCCGTACTCCATCGTGCGCGACAACGCCCGCACGCGACTGATGAGCCACTGATCCTGCAGCCAGCCCTCGTCTTCCGTCCAGCCTTCCACGCCCGGCGGATTGAGCAATTCCTGACCGGTACCAACGAGGTCGTTGACCAGCCGGTCCAGGATGAATCCCTGCGAGTCTTCGCTGGTCATGTGCATGTCGAGCGTCGTAGCGACGCAGACAACGTGTTCGACCGGCGACGATACCTGATTGCCGGCCGCCTCAGGAGAGAACATGGCATGCGACAGCAGCAGTTTTCGAACAAGTGGGGCGATCTCGAATCCGCCGGCGACGAAGTCATCGGCGAGCTGCTGAACGACGGCGTCGCTTGGGTCCTTGTGCACGAAGAACACAAACAGGTTGCGTGCAACGTAGCGCGGCGCCTCCGGCTGGACCAGCGTCAGGTTAATGACCGCCTTGTAGTCATAATTGAACGGCGCGGTCGTGCGCGTCGGGAAGATGGTCTTGAGCGTTTCGTCGTGCCGCTGAAGGTCAAAGATTGGCCGGGCGTCGAGATTCTGCTCGCGGAAGAGGAAGACGCCGGTGAAGGCTCGGGCGGCTTCGCGAATGTCGTCTTCGGTGTAAAGCACGTCGCGACCCAGGGTAAAGAGTTCCCAGAACTCCCGGGCGTAGTTTTCATTCGGCTTGGTTTTCGGGCTGTTTGCGCCATCCAGCCAGATCAGCATGAGCGGATCGAGGGTCAGTTGCTCCAGGAACACGCGGTAGTTGCCCATTGCGTTGTTGCGGAGCATCTGCCAGTGCGCGACGGCGAGATTTCGATCGCGGTCGCTCAGCACGCGGCGGCTCGTGGCGAAGCGATCATGCCAGAACATGGTCATGCGCTCGCGCAGCGGGTTCGGGCTTTCAAGAAGATGGACCAGCCATCGGCGCGGCATGTTGTCTTGATACGATTCTGCCAACGCATCGACCTCAGTCGGCACCGGCACGACGTGCATGAGTTGATCCACCGTTGCGTTCAAACCGCGCTCCACGGCCGCCTGGACCTGGGCGGGTGTGGCGCCGAAGGCCGTCCTGCGGAACAGGTGATAGGCCTCGGATGGCGTCAACTTGTCGCGATAAGTGGACACGGATTGCGGCGCGCCGGCGAATTCGGCGCTGGTGACGAGGTTCAGGGTCACCTCGGCGGTCGATTCGCCGCCGCGGCCGTCGCGAACAACCACGGCCACCCTGACGTCCGTCGCCTCGTTGACGGGTGGGGCGGTAAAGACCGTGCTGGCCGCGGTCGCGTCGGCGAACGAGCCGGCCGGGCCGGCGGTCTGTTTCCATTCAAACGTCAGGGCATCGCCGTCAGCATCGCTGGACGCCGATGCATCGACCGTGACGTCGCCGCCCGATCGGATACCCGCGGTCTGCGATGCGACGAGTGAAACCGTCGGCGGGGCGTTGAAGAGTCCCGGAATGCCGCCGCCGCAGCCCGTCAGCGTCAGCAGAGCCAGAGTCGTCGTGCGTCGAAAATAGTTGACCGTATTCATGCCACCTTCTCCGAGTCCAGCATGCGAGCGACTTGCGAATGCAGGATTCGCCAGGTCCCTCGGCTTGAGCGCTGTGTTTCATTGTGCGTGGGTCAGCGCGTACGGGGTGCGCTGCGGTGCGTGTCGGCGCTTTGATCACCGTGGGGCCGACGCCGCCCGTACTCGCTTATTGAGATGTAGTGGTGGCTGCACTGTCCCCGTCATCCTCGGAGGAGCAGTTGTTACTACTTATCTAAATTACGCCGCTGAGATTGTCAAAATGATTCGCGGTTTGCGGCGCAGAGGCTTGGGCAATCTGTATTTTGACCTGCATTTACGGGCGTGTGCGAAAGCACCGGACGCCCGACGGCTCAAATGTGAATTCCGGCGTGCATCACCATTGCACGCCGAGAATCAGGCAATTCAAGCCGCTGCCGATTCCACAGAATGCAACGCGATGGCCGGGCTGGAGAAATCCGCGTTCGTCAGCGATGGCCGCGGTGATCGGCAGGCTGACGGTTCCGATATTGCCAAGATACTCATACGTCTGAAAATCGCGTTCGAGCGGCACTTCCAGTGCTTTCAGAACGGTGTCGCGATGCGGCGCGCCGACCTGGTGGCAGATGGTTCGGTCGACCTGATCCGCGGTCCATCCCATTTCGTCGAGGAATGCGTGCCACGTCTCGATTCCCAGGGCTACGCCGTGCTCCAGCACCGCGGTCGCGTCGGTGAGCATTTGCATCGGCGCGGTCGCCGGCATGCCGGTGTCGGGGCCCCAGCGACACAGTCGATGATGCTCTGCACGGCTGCGAATCGCCCCGCCCAGGATGCGATGTCCGCGCGGCGCGAGAGATGCCTCGCTGACCAACACGGCAATCGCTCCCGAGCCGCCGGTCAGGGTCGCAAGATTGAGCCGGATGTTCTCGAGCGTGGCGGCGCGGGACATTCGCTCGATCGTCAAATCGACGATCTGACGCGATGTCTCGCACGAGACCACGAGCGCGCGGCGAATCTGCCCCAGTTCGATGGCCGTCGCGGCTTGCACGATCCCGGTCATGACGCCGAGACAAGCATTGGACACATCGTAGATCTGCGTTTTATTCGAGACGCCGATTCGGTCGGCGACTTCGCACGACGTCGCGGGCTCAAGGTGATCGCGGCAGACGCCGCCATAGATCACCATGTCGATTTCGCCGGCCGCAACCCCGCTCGTCTCCAGCACGGTCGCGGCCGCGCGCGCCGCGCCCTCCGCCATGCTCATCGGGCCGTCCCATTGCCGTCGCTCGCGAATGCCGGTCAATGCCTCCAACTGCCCCGGCTGAAGATACAGGCGTCGATACAGGTCGCTTAGCCGTTCTTCAAGGGCTTTGGACGTAACCACGACGGGGGCCAGTTCGTACCCGATCGCCTCAATGTGGACCTTCGAAAATCGCATGGGGGCGGTTGGAATTCCTGATTCGCACGAAAACGTGGGAGGATAGCCGCAAATCCGCCTCCCGACAAAGGTTGCGGGATTGCGGGCCACCGGCTGCGGCGATAGGATTTCCACTGGTTGGGGGTCTCCGTCGGCGCGGCGGAGTCGGGAAACACGCGGTCCAGTGCGAGGCGGCAACACGTTGAAGGCAGATCACGATCCTCATGGCACGGGTCCGCGATTCGGCCGCGTCCTGCTCATCGGCCTGGACGGTGCGACGTACGACGTTCTCAACCCGCTCATGCAGGCGGGCAAGATGCCCAATCTCAAGGCCATCATCGCCGATGGCGTTCACGGGCCGCTCGAATCCACCCGTCCGCCAATCACACCGGCAGCCTGGACGACGTTCATGACCGGCAAGGGGCCGGGTCGCCACGGCATCATCGACTTCGTTCGCTACGACCCCAAGAGCAACCGGCTCGAATTCAATAACAATCAGCGCATCGCCCAGCAGACTATCTGGAAGATCCTGAGCGACAAGGACTATCGCGTCGGCTCGATCAACGTGCCCATGACCTATCCGCCCGAGGAGGTCAATGGGTTCATGATCAGCGGCTTCGACACGCCACCTGGCCAGCCCTTCACCCATCCGCCCGAATTGCAGGGAGAACTGCTGAGCCGCTATCCCGATTACACCCACGAGAAGAAGTGGGAGCGGACGGCCGCCGGCGGACTGGATCTGTTCAAGAAGAATCTCGAATACATCTGTCAGAGTTTTGATCGCGGCTACGAACTGGCTCGCTTCTGCGGCGACAAGTATGGCTGGGATGTGATGATGGTGTTGTTCAAACTGGTGGACAACCTTCAGCACAAGGCCTGGAAGCACTTGGACGAGCGCACGCGCGGTTTCGATCCACAGCGGGCCGACTTGACCGAGAACTGCTTCGCCCGACTCGATGTGGTGCTGGGCAAGTTGCGCGAACTGGCCGACGAGCACGACGCCACGATCCTCATCATGTCCGATCACGGACACGGCAGCCTCGACGGTAAGGCACAGCCGAATCTGCTGCTGCGCGAATGGGGCTACCTCGGCATGCGCAGCGCGATGAGCAGGGCCAAGGCCCGCGGTTCGTCCTGGTTGCGGCGGCTATCGCGGTCGAAGAACGGCTCGCTGGCCTCCGCGATGAATAATCTCGAACACGATCTCGCCTTCGACTGGTCGCGGACCAAGGCTTGCGTGCTGCATGCCGGCATCTACGGTTTCCTATATATCAATCTCAAGGGACGCCAGCCTCAGGGCATCGTCGATCAAAAGGACTACGAGCGTCTCCGCAGCGAAATTCAGCGGAAACTGCAGGCCGCCCAGTGCAAGGATCGCGACGGTCGGCCGATGCACGTGTTTACAGATGTGTACGTCACGGAAGAGCTTTACAACTGCGAGCGCGGCGAGCACAACTGGATGCCCGATCTGCTGCTGGCTCCCGCGCCGGGTCTGGCCGTGGTGAAGAAGATTCGCGGATCGGACCCGGTCCGATGGATTCCGTTGCAGCGGTTGGAGGGCACACATCGTCTGGCCGGCGTGTTCGCCGCCTGCGGCCCGCGGATCGCCCGGGGCAAGTTCATCCGGGATGCCCACATTGCCGACATCGCCCCGACACTGCTCGCCGGCCTCGAGCAGCGCGTCCCCAAGGACATGGAAGGCCGCGTCCTCACCCAGATCTTCGACAGCCCCATCGAATTCGAGTACGAGCCGCCTCAGAAGCGCCGCCACGACGATCGGGAGACGCCTGTGCTGAGCGAGTCGCAACTCGAGGAAGTCGCCCAACGGCTCGGCAACCTCGGCTACATGGACTGAGCCAGCCGCCTGGTTTTTTCCGGTCCACGTCGCAATATCCCCGTTACTCCGTTCGTTTCTCATTTGACTGGCCAGGAGCCCGGCTCGAGCCGCGCGCATCAGCACACGCGGTGTGTACCTACGCCGGATCGCATGCGTGAAAAGGCCAATGAGGAATTCATCGCAGAATCATTACAAGAGACACACTGCCACTCGGTAGAATCATCGTGCAGTTCGAGTCCCCGAGCCGGGAGTGGCGTTCCGAAAAAAAGGCCGTTGTCGAATCATGTTGCGTCCTATTGCGTCGTGTGTCGTGATGGCGATCGTGGCCGGTGCGTACTGCCCGGCGTCGGCCGCTTTGATTGCCCTGCCTTCAGTTGCGGACAACACGCTGTATCAATCCGAGTTCGGCGACCTTTCCAATGGCTCCGGGCAGTACTTTTTTTGCGGTACGACCGCGTTTGGCGACCTGCGGCGCGGGCTCATCGAGTTTGACATCGCCGGATCGATACCCGCCGGTTCGACCATCATCAGTGTCACGTTGAAACTGCACATGTCGCGCACGGCCGGCGCCGCAGCGCCGGTGTCGCTCCATCGCACCCTGGCCGACTGGGGCGAAGGCGTGTCGATCGGTTTCGGCGAAGAGGGCGGCGGCGCGCCGTCTTTGCCCGGCGACGCCACCTGGATCCACACGCATTACTCGACGGGCCTCTGGGCGACGCCCGGCGGCGACTTCGATCCCGACCCCAGCGCGACGTCGATCATCTTCGGCGTCGAGTTCTACAACTGGACCTCCGCCCAACTCGCCGCCGACGTGCAATCCTGGCTCGACAACCCGACCGCCAATCACGGATGGCTGCTGCTCGGCGACGAGGAGTTTCCCTTCAGCGCCAAGCGGTTCGACACGCGCGAGAACATCGAACCCGCCGTGCGGCCCGTATTGACGATCGAGTATCAACCGGTCCCGGAGCCGGCAAACCTCTGGTGTCTGATGACGGCAATGGCGTTGCTGCGGCGCGGCCGCGGTCAGCGCAAGTAGTTCTCCGTTTGTTTCACGCCGCGCCATCGCGCGGCCCTCGGAGCATACTCATGTCCGAACTCGCGGCTCTGATCGATCGCCTGGAAAAATCGAATGTCGTGGGAAGCGGTGAAGGCCCCATCTCGCGGCGCAAATTGCTCATGGGGCTGGGCGGGGCGCTGTTTGGGGCGCTTACCCCGCGGGCCGTGCGCGCCGGGCCGCCGGCCAATTCAACACACTGGCTCGTCGATCGTATCACCTTCGGCCGAACGGAGGCTGAGATCGCACTCGCAGGCTCACTGGGGTTCAACGACTACTTGGAATACCACCTGAACCCGGCCGCGATCGACGACACGGCAATGGATACGCGTCTTGCAAACTACACCACGCTGACCATGCAGCCTTATCAGTTGATCGGGCTTTCCGGCAACAACGTGCGAAACGAATTGATCGAGGCTGCGATCCTTCGGGCCACCTTCAGCAAGCGGCAGTTGTTCGAGCGCATGGTCGAATTCTGGGGCGATCACTTCAACATCGACATCAACAACGGCAACGACCAGTACTTCAAAACCATCGACGACCGCGACGTGATTCGTGCCAACGCGCTCGGCTCATTCCCGGCGATGCTGTCCGCCAGCGCCCACAGCCCCGCGATGCTGTTTTACCTCGACAACATCACCAGTACCGCGGGCAATCCCAACGAGAACTACGCCCGCGAGCTGCTGGAATTGCACACGATGGGCGTGACCGGCGGTTACACCCAGCAGGATGTGCAGGAGGTTGCGCGGTGTTTCACCGGCTGGCAAATCTGGGGAACCACCGCGAATCCGCAGGAGATTCGGTGGACTTTCCGCTTCAACTCGGGTCAGCATGACAACGGTGCCAAGGTCGTGCTGGGCCAAGCCATTCCGGCCGGCGGCGGCGTGAATGACGGCCAACTTGTGCTCGATATCCTAGCGAACCACCCCAGCACGCGGCAATTCATTGCCCGCAAATTGTGCGTGCGCTTCTGGGGCGACTCACCGCCGCAGACGCTGATCGACGCCGTCGCCGCGACCTATCAATCGACCGGCGGTGACATCAAAGAGATGCTACGGACGCTCTTCCTGAGCCACGACTGGACCACCGCGCCGCAAAAATACAAGCGGCCCTTTCACAACTTCGTGTCGTTCATGCGTGCCGCCGGCGCGACCATCACCACCACCAATTCGCTTCGAACCCAGTTGATCGGCGCCGGACAACTGCCTTTTTCATGGAATCCGCCCGATGGCTATCCGGAGACGCTGGACGCCTGGGTCGGCCTGATTCTGCCGCGGTGGAACTACGGCGCTTCGGTGATGAACTCCAACATCTCGGGCGTCGCGGTCGACATCAACGTGCTGCTCGCCGGCACCGTGACGGCCCAGCAGGTCGTGGACCGAATCGATGCCGCGATGTTCAGCGGCACGATGGATGTCGCCGAGAAAAACCTGATCCTCAACTACCTCCTGCCGAACAATCCATCGACCACCAAGAAGCGCGAAGCCGTCGGGCTGGCCATGGCCATGCCGTCGTTCCAATGGATTTAGCCGTAACTGGATTTTCTGCGGACCAGAGGTCCACACGCCCCGAGGAATGTCATCATGCACGAATCTGAAAGCTGCGGATGCCCGGAATATCGCCGATTGAGCCGGCGTCAGTTCATGGCGGCCACCGGCGGCTCGGCAGTGGCGCTGTCCATGCCGGCCTGGCTGCCGCGCGTCGCCCTGTCGCAGGACTACTGCTCCAACCGTGACATCATCGTGTCGATTTTCCTCCGCGGCGCGGCCGACGGCCTGACCCTCTGCCCGCCGCACACCGAGGACGCCTACTACAACATGCGGCCGAACATCAACGTGCCGCGACCCGACAGCGGCAGCCCCTTTGCCGCCATCGATCTCGACGGCCAGTTCGGACTGCCGCAGACCCTGGCGAGCCTGCTGCCGGCCTACTCCGCCGGGCACCTGCTGCTCGTGCACGCCTGCGGATCGACCGATCCGTCGCGCTCGCATTTTGACGCCCAGCGCTTTATGGAAGTCGGCAAGCCCGCCGATCCCGCCTTGTTCACCGGCTGGCTGGGTCGCCATCTGGCGGTTGCTCCGCCGCACAAGCCCAATGCCACGCTGCGCGGCGTCGGCATCGGCTACGGTCTGCAGCGCACCCTGCAGGGCGCGCCGCTCTCGCTGCCGGTGCCGGACCTCGATCTCTTCGGACTGACCGGCGCGTCGTCGAGCACCGCCGCGCGCGCCGCCGTCATCCAGAACGCCTACGCCCTGGTCTCCGATCCGCTGCGCGACGCGGCCCAGACGACGCAGGCCACCATCGATCTGCTCAACACCATCAACTTCGTCGGCTACGTCCCCGGCGGCGGGGCGACCTATCCGTCCGGCTCGTTCGGATACGCCATGAAAACAACGGCCGCCTTGATCAAGGCCGATGTCGGCGTCGAGGCTGTCGCCATCGACGTCGGCGGCTGGGACACCCACAACAACCAGGGCTCCACCGCCGGCACCATGGCCACGCTGATGACCAGCCTCGGCAACGGCCTCGCCGCGTTCCATGCCGACATGTTCGCCGGCAATGGTCGAAATGTGACAGTCGTCGTTATGTCCGAATTCGGCCGTCGCCCGCTCGAAAACGGCAGCCTCGGCTGCGACCACGGTCATGGCAACGTCATGTTCGTCATGGGCCCGGGCATTGCCGGCGGCCGCGTGCTGACCCAATGGCCCGGCCTTGCCCCGGACAATCTGTTCGAGGGCCGCGATCTGCAGGTCACCATCGACTTCCGCGACATCCTCGCCGAAATCGTCAAGCACCGCCTTGGAAATCCCAACCTCGGCGTGGTGTTCCCCGGCTACGTGCCGACCTTCCGTGGCGTTACCAGCGACTGCCCCAAGGGCGATCTCAACTGCGACGGCGTGGTCAACGGCTCCGACGTGGCCGCCTTTTCACAAGCCATCTCCGATCCCGCGGGCTACGCCGGGGCGCACCCGACGTGCAGCATTCTGGGCGGCGACTACAACGGTGATGGGGCGGTCGACGCGGCGGATATCCCCGGTTTCATTCAGCAGGTCGTCGCGCCCTGATCGGCCTGAATCGGCGCTTTGATGATGTCCGCGCTGATTTCGCGGGCAATTGCGGTATCATGGCGGATGGCAGCGGACGCGCGCGGGCTGCCGGGTCGCCCGCCGTCCGGCCATTGGAGATCCCATCCATGTCCGCCGAGCCTCCCGCCCACGAATCGACATCTGTCTCCAATTCCCCGCGCAGGGGCGGTCCCTTGTCCGGACCGGGCGGTGTGATCCTGGTGCTGGTCCTGTTCGGCGCCGCCGGCGCGCTGTTCTATAAGAATTACCGCCATGCCGCGGCCGAGAACCCCGTCGACAGCATGCGGCGGTACATGTGCACCGAAGATGCAAACGTCTTCGTGGCCATGCTGAAACTGGGCGAGTCACCGCCGGTCGTCTGCCCGCAATGCAAAAAGAAAACCGGCTTCCCCTGTGAGGCCTGCTACTGGACCAAGGACGGCGGGGTGAAGGACACGCCGACCTGGGTCATTTTGAATCGCCACCTCAACAAGGAGGGCGACACCATCTGTCCGGACTGCGGCCGCGTGGTGGTTGGGCACAATCCCGATCCGCGCAAGGCGAATCCACCCGATGTCATGCGAAACCCGGGCGGTCGCGAAGGCGCGGCCGGCGGGATTGCATCCACGCAGCCTGCCGATGACGACGCCGCGCCCGATGACGCCGCCCCGGCCGATGCCGACAAAGGGGCATCGGCGCCGACAGACCGCGACCGGTAAGTGCCTGTGCGGCGGGGGTTTCGCGCACCGGGCTTGCATGGGCATGCCTGCAGCCGCGATCGCCTTTTCACAGAATTCCCGCTGATTCCCGGGCTTAACACAGCCTTGACGGCGACTGAGCGCAATTCAAGCGAAGATCGCGGGGGGAATCGGCTGCAAATGCTTCAAAATCGGGGCGGTTTGCCGTATAATCAGTGACGTTGCGAGGGCTGGAGGGCCGATTCGCAGGCGCAGGCTGACGGGGTCCGACCTCATCCCTTGCGCCGCCGGTGCCCGACGCAATCATGACAATCAAGCAGTGAATCGTGCGGCCAGCGCCCCCGGCGATGGTGCGCATTCAAGTCGTCGCAGTGTGCGGCGGGATTGGATGACAGCGCGGAACCGCGGCGTGTGCCGTGGCCGCGACGAAATACGGCGTTCTAATCGGTTTCGGTAGAAGGTGGGCCCGTTCGGCGGCGCGCGCGGCGCGCCGGCTGGCGATCGGGCCGATGAGTCAGGAGGATTAGTTGTGAATCAGAGTCAAACGGGTTGTTGTCGAATCGCAATGCTGGCCGCTGCTATTGCGGTCTGTCTGGGTGTGAGCAAGGTTCGCGCGGGCGTGGGCGTCGGCGCTTGCTGCACCAACTACAACGGAACGGGCACCTGCACGCCCGGCCAGGATCAGGCCACCTGCGTGGCCTCGGGCGGCATTTACAAGGGCGATGGCACGGATTGCAGTGATGGCTGTCCGGTCGTCGTGATCAATGAAGTTCGAATTGACATGACAGGCACTGACACAAGCGAGTATTTCGAGCTCGCAGGGCCTCCCGGTACGGGCCTTAGTGGATTGACCCTTATCGTCATCGGTGATGGTACGGGGGGAAGCGGGCAGGTCGAACGTGCCATCAGCCTTAATGGTTTGTCAATTCCTGGTGATGGTCACTTCCTCGGGGCAACGGGAACGTTTGTCTTTCCGGGCGGTCCGCCGGATCTAGTGGTTCAGGCTGGCGTTGACCTTTTCGAAAACAGCGACAACTTGACCTTTATTCTTGTAACCGGATCAACAGCTACAACTGCAACTGACGTTGATACCAACGACGATTGTACACTTGACACACCAGTTCCCTGGGTGAATGAGGTGGATCGAGTCGTCTTCGTCGAGACTTTTAACCCTCCGACAGTTGGTGGCAACGAATGCTATTACGGATCAGGCACCCAATTGGTCGGGCCGGATGGTACCTTCGTCCCAGGTCATATATACCGATGTCCGGACGCAACTGGCGGTTGGAAAATAGGCATCTTCGATCCAGCCGATCTTGGATCAAACGACACCGCCGGTTCGACGAATTCTTGTGTTGGTGCATGCTGCGGCGCGAATGAGGTTTGCACGACGCGCACTCAGCAGATTTGCCAGGCGACCGGTGGTACTTACCTCGGCGACAACATCTCCTGCGTCAATCCGAACCCCTGCCTGCCGCAGGACTCGCGAGCATGCTGCTTCAACGACGGCTCCTGCCAGAACCTGACGCTGGGTGATTGCGGTGTCGCGGGCGGCATGTCTCAGGGCGTCGGCACCTCCTGCTCGCCCGGCGTCAACGGGCTGCGCTGCTGCACCAATGCCAACGACATGCGCAACCTCGGTGTTCCGGTTCCCGTTCCGGCGACCTGTGAATTGGTTGTGAGCAGCCTCGAAGACACCGACAACACGCCCACCGAATTGGCCGTACAGGCTCAGGACATGACCGGTGATGGCGGTCTGCCGGCCGGCCTCAATCGCGGCATCACCATCCTCGGCGATCCCACCGTTCTGGGTACCTTGCTCACCGGCGTGACCACCGGCTCGCGGATTACCCTGCGCAATGTCGGTCTCAGCGATCAGGCGCAGAATCGCCAGATCACCGTCGATGGCACCACCACCATTTCCGTGAATGGCACAACGGCAGCGCCCACTCCGATCGTGGTTACGGCGGCGGAAGCGTCAACCGAGAACATCGAAAGTTGTCTGGTACGGTTGAATTGCGTGCAATTCTCGACGATCCCTTCAGCCAACTTTGCCGGTGAGACCAACTACACGGTCACCGATGGCGCTTCGACGATCGTTGTTCGCGTCCCGACGACGACGACCCCGGTCATCGGCTCTGCAATCCCGACCGGCTCTTGCGACCTCATCGGCGTGGCCAACGAATTTGCCGGCACGCGCCAGGTGATGCTGCGGTACGCAGCCGATGTGGTGGCCAACCCCGGTCCGTGTCCGGGCACCGAGGCCTGCTGCTTCGGCGACGGCTCATGCCTCAATCTCTATCAGAGTGTCTGCACGGCGCGCGGCGGCATCTCAAGCGGCGGCGGTCAGCCTTGCGGCGTGGTGGTCTGCACCGCGGCGACCGGCGCCTGCTGCGTGAGCGGCACCTGCACCGGCGGTCAGACCCCGGCTCAGTGCAGCACAGCCGGCGGCACCTACCTGGGCGATGGCTCGACGTGCATCGCACCGACCTGCGGCAATCCGCTGGCCGTGCGGGTCAACGAGATTCGCATCGACCAGAGCAGCACCGACAACGATGAGTACTTCGAGTTGTTCGGCGCGCCGAATACGCCGCTGGGTACGCTGACCTACATCGTCCTGGGCGACACCGGCGGCGACGATTCCGGTGTGATCGAACGGATCGCTCCGCTGACCGGTCAGGTGATCGGCACCAGCGGGTACTTCCTCGCAGTGACCGGCACCTACACGCTGGGCGGAACGCCCGACTTCGTGTTCAGTGCCACCAACAATGCGTTCGAGAACAATGACAACGTGACGCACATGCTGGTCTCGGGCTTCACCGGCACCCCGAACCAGGACCTCGACACGAATAATGACGGCGTCCTGGACGCGATGCCCTGGACGAGCATCGTCGATTCGATCGGCATTTCGTTCCAAGTCAATCCGCCGACGGACCCGACGCTGGGCTACACCTACGGGCCGTCGATCGGTCCGGACTTGGGTGGATTTGCACCGCCGCATGTGTATCGCTGTCCGGATGGAACCGGAGCGTGGCAGATCGGCCTGTTCGCTGACACCAGTGCCGATACGCCTCAGGCCGCCAACCCCACCGGTTGCGCTGCCGTCTGCTCCTGCCGCGGCGATGTGAACGGCGACGCCGTGGTCAATGCCAAGGACATTCAGTCCTTCGCCAATTGTCTGACGGCGGGCGGCGCGTGCGACTGTGCCGACGTGAACAATGACACCACGGCCGACACCGGCGACATCGCGTCGTTCATCTCGGCCCTGCTGTCCGGCAACTGCGCTCCGTAAGCGGCCGCAGGCTGGTTTGAAAAACTGAAAAAAGGCCCCCGAATTGCGACATGCAGTCGGGGGCCTTTTTCTTTTTTTGTGTATGATGTGCGGCCGTGGCGTCGAATTTGATCCGACGCCAGGAGCGTGCGCCCCGTGCAGTGCCCTGTGTGCCCGGCGTTTGGGAAACCCGGCGCGGCCCTGCCCGGCGGCGAGGGAGCAGGCGGCCATGCGAACGACATCGATCAACATCCGACTTTCATATCTCGTCTATTTTGTCGCGGCGGCGTCGGCGTCCGGCATCCTGATGCCGACGCATGCCTCCGGCCAGACCACGATTGCCAAGTGGACGTGGAATGCCAGCGTTCGCAATCCGCCCGCGATCGGCAACGGCTTCGCCTCCTACGTGGGCGGAACGGCCGCCCCGAGTGGTGAATTCCCCAGCGGTAGCGGCAGCAGCGACGGCGGCCAGGCTTGGAGTTCGACGACTTATCCTCCCGTGACGCTGAACAACGGCACTGCCGGCGTGCAGTTCGACGTGGACACGACCGGCTTTCAGAACATTCGCATTCGCTACGACGCCATGGCCAGCAACACGGCGTCGCGCTGGCTGATGCTCAAGTACTCAACCGATGGCTCCACCTATCAGGACGATCCGACCGGGCCGAAGTCCTTCTCGGGAAATGCATGGGCCAACAACCGCATGCTGGATCTGACCGGCGTGCCCGCTGCATCGAACAACGCCGCGTTTCGGCTTCGCATTGTGTCGGTGTTCAGCCCGAGTGCATTTGTCGCGAATAGTATCCCCTACGGGGCCAACACCGCCTATCAACCGGTTGGAACGACTGCCACGCAGTCTTACAACGGCAACACCGGCACGATTCGATTCGACGCGGTCACGGTCACCGGCGATCCCATCGGCAATACGCCGCCCGGCGTCATCACGGCATCGGCCACGCCGTCGGCGGTCTGCCCGGGCGGGACGACCACGCTGACCGCGAGCATCCTGTCCGGTGCGAATCCGCCGAGCGCGATACCGCTCACCGTGACAGTCAATCTCTCGTCGATCGGCGGCGGCACCGCTGTACCGCTGCTGGACGACGGCAATCCGCCCGACGCAACGGGATTCGATTTCATCTATACGGCCGCCGCGAGTGTCGACGGGAGCACGACGCCGGGCGTGAAGAATCTGCCGGTGAGCGTGGTCGATCATCTGCTGCGCATGGGCAGTGGATCGATTTCGCTGGCCGTCGCCGATTGCAATGCCAACGCCGCGAGCAGCGTGGTGATCAATCGCGTCTATGGCGCGGGCGGGAACGCCGGCGCGGTTTACAACGCGGATTTTGTCGAATTATTCAATCGCGGCGGATCAGCGGTGAACATCACCGGCTGGTCGCTTCAGTACGCGTCGGCAACGGCCACCACAGGCTTCACGGCGCCCAACAGCGTCGTGCCGCTGGCAGGGCTTGTCCCGCCCGGCGGTTACTACCTAGTGCAGATGGATGATGCGGGTACGAACGGCCTGCCGATTCCCACGCCCGATGCGGTGGCCGGCATGACGTCGCCGGGCATGGCCGCGGAGGCGGGGCGGGTGGCGCTCGTTGAAGGCGTGGTGACGCCGATCGGCAATGACCTGTCGGCAGTGCGGGACATGCTCGGTTACGGGCCGACCGCGCTGACCTACGAGGGGGCCGGGCCCGCGCCGGCGCTGTCTGCGGCGCTGCAGGCGCGGCGGCTATTTAATGGCTGTCAGGATGCCAATCAGAACTTCAACGACTTCGAGGCGATCGCGCCCAATCTGCCCGGCGATCCGCGCAACAGCACCGCGCCGGCTGCGCCGTGCGGCGTCACCTGCGGATGCCGGGGCGATGCGAGCGGCGACGGACTCGTCAGCGGCCGCGACATTCAAGGATTCGTGCTGTGTGCGACTGGCATCGGCACGGCCTGCGCTTGCGCCGACGTGAACAACGATGCAACCGTCAACGCGGCGGACGTGGGGCCGTTTGTAACGGCGCTGCTGGCGGGCACGTGTGCGCCGTAGGCCGGCGTTGCGCTACGACGGCAGCAACTGCAAGACGCGCGGCATCACGTACAGCATTGACTCTTCTTCGGCCGTCCACGTGCCGGTCAGGAATCGGTCCTGCGGATCCATCACGCTTGTGGAGAGTGTGGCTGGCGATTTGTCTCTTTCGAGAAACTGCGAATAGCGGGCATGGGCGTCGCGCGCCGCATCAACCGAAGAGTATGCCGCGACCCAGACCGTGTCCGGCCGGCGGGCCCTGGGCACTTCATATTGACAGATTGCTACGATGGTGTCTGGCGCGAGGCTCATCGCCTCGGACACGCGTTCCCAATCGGGCGAAGGCGTCAGGCCGAGCGCGTCCGGCGGCAGGGCGGTGAGGTTGCGGACGAGCCAGCGCTTGCCCGGCACGGCGCCTTGTTTGGGCAGGGCTTCGAGCAGGGCGGGCGGCTCCTCGCGTTGAATGCGCGAAGCGATGTTCTGCACCAGTTTTCGCACGGCGGCGGCCGCGGCTTCGTCGGTGTCGACCGACCAGACATGCACGTAATTCAGACCTTGCCAGGCATGGCTGTGCAGACCGTCGTGCGTACTGGTGCGGATGATGCAGCCGCCGATTTCCTCCTCGGGCGCTGAGGAGTGAATCGACATCAGTCCAAATGCGTCCTCGACGCGAGTGGCCTCGATCAGCAGGACGTCGGCCTGACAGTGTCGTCCGCCGGCGGGCCGCGCGTAGGTGCACCGTGCCGCCGACTTGATGCCGAACGTCTTGCATCGCGCCGCGACTTCGGGCGGCATCAGTTTTGATAATTCCGAGGCGGGAAACGTCTTGATCGGTGCGACTTTGGTCCAGTCGCCGGCTGCGCCGCTGCGGGGGAGGCAACCGGGTGCGAGCGCGTCGTCTTCGGCGTCTGCTGGGTGTGGAAGCGAGCGGATATTCGATGGCGAAGCGACTGAACTGGCGCTGCCGTTTGTCGCGCCGGACGACGACGCCGGCTTGTTGTCGCATGCTGTGAAGAGAATGATGCACGGCACTGCCGCCCGGATTGCCGCGTGGGTCGCCCGGGCGATTCGTTTCATGAACGCGTCTCCATTCCAGTGAAATATGGCAATCCGTGCAGCGCGATTGTAGGTATGCGACGCACGCAGTCAACTTCAATGAATGTTTTGACGGCCCGCGGCGCGGAATATAGTATCTGGGTGTGGGGGCGTCCGTCGGTTGCGACGACGATCGCCCGGCATCTCTTCGACAGGGACGGCGCCCATGATCGTGACCATCGACGGACCGGCGGGATCGGGAAAGAGCACGGCGGCGCGGAAGCTGGCCGCCAAACTTGGCATTGCCTACCTCGATACCGGCGCCATGTATCGCGCGCTCGCCCTTGCCGCGCTGAATGAAGCCGTGCGTATGACCGATGAGGCGGCGCTTGTCGCGCTGGCCCGCTCGGCGCAGATCGAACTCGACTGCGGCCCCACGTACACCCGCGTTACGCTGAACGGTGCGGACGTCAGCGAGGCGATCCGCTCGATGGCGGTCAACGGCGCGACCAGTTTCGTCGCCCGCATCCCCGACATTCGCAAACTGCTCGTCGAAAAGCAGCGGCGGATCGGTCAATCGCTCGGCTCGCTGGTGACCGAGGGGCGCGATCAGGGCAGCGTGGTCTTCCCGGATGCCGACTTGAAGTTCTTCCTCGGGGCCAGTCTCGAGAAGCGAGCCGCCCGCCGGCTGCAGGAACTGCTGGCCGACGGCGAGGAAGCCTCTTACGACGAGATACTGGACAACCTTCGCAAGCGCGACGGCAACGATCAGGCCCAGTGGGCCCCGCTGCTGGAACCGGCCAGCGCCATCCACATCGACACCACCAACATGGCCATTCACGAAGTCGTCGAACGCATGCTGGACGAGGTGCGGAACAAGGGTCTTGTCGGCCCCGCCGCGGGTGGCGAATAGGCAATTGACCCGGATCAAAATGTCCAACCCGGCGACCGGAATGCGCCTGTATTACCGCCTCCTGCGATTTCTCGCGCATTGGGTGCTGGTGATCTATTTTCGCGGCCGCGTCTTCGGCCTGCGCAATGTCCCGGCGGAGGGGCCGGTCGTGCTGGCCTGCAACCACCAGAGTTTCTTCGACCCCGTCTCGGTCACCATGGCCCTCTACCGCGAGGGCAACTACATGGCCCGCGACACCCTGTTTCGCAATCCGCTCTTTAAGCGGTTCATCGAGTCGCTGAATGCCTTTCCGGTGAAGCGCGGGGCGGCCGACGTGACCGCGGTGAAGGAGATGCTGCGGCGGCTCAATGATGGGCGGGTGGTTGTCGTGTTTCCCGAGGCGATGCGAACGCGCGACGGCAGCATCAGCCCAATCAATGCGAACGCGATGGCCGTGGCGAAGAAGGCCGGGGCGGCGATCGTGCCAACGGTCATCGACGGGGCCTTTGAGGCATGGCCGCGGGATCAACTGCTGCCCGCGCCCAAGCGCATGTACATCTCCTACATGCCGGTGATCACGCGGGAGGAAGTGAAGGCCTGGCCGGTTGAGCGAATCGCCGAGGTGGTCAGCGAGCGGCTACAGCACGGCTTGGCGCGATCACGCTTCATGCGCCGTCAGGCGGAGCGGTCATAGCGCTTGTTGTTCGGGAGCCGACGTCATTTGCTATGAATGTCGATTTGCAGCCAATCTCATTGACCCAAACCGTCCCACTGGTTGAGTTTCACCAAACAGATTGCCCCGAAATCGTCGCCCGATGTACGCAGACGCCACCGCGCCCAATTGGTGCGATGCAAGCGCGCGCCACAAGACTGATCAGTCAAGTTGCACGACAGAGTATCGGCCGCGATGTTGTTGGTTGGGTGATTGTTCGAGGTGGTTCTAGGGTACCGTATCCTGTTTGCGTTCTGAGGTACTACGAAAAGGCGTGTCGATGACACGCCCTACGGAACTTAATATACACAATCGTACGACCAGAATGAGCTGATTGCACAAGGTGCGCCGCAAGGCCCGGCCAGGAGGATGTTGGATGGCTTCAGCCGATCAGTCCGCCGCATGCCCTGCGCCGGCACGGGCTACGTCGCTCATGCGGGGCAGGATGCGGAAGGTGAAGGCGTCGGCGAGGCTGTTGAATGGCGCGCCCTCGTCAACCGATCGCTCGACGTCGCGGATTGTTTCGGCGAGGCGGTCGAGTGCATCACTGACGGCCGGCGAGACGGGGTCCGGCTCATGCAGCCAGTTGCCATCGAGATTGACGAAACGGGCGTGAACCAATGGGACGTGATCGCCTTCCTGGATCGTCACCACGGCCGTGTTGCCCGAGACGGTTTCGCTGATGAAAGTGACGTTTGTGGAAAACAGGCCCAGGTTGTCCCGCATGACGCCGAGATTCCAACTCTCGGGCAAACTGACGCCATATTTATTGAGTACGCGCTTGTGCAGCGACTCGTCGGCGGCCAGCACGCCATCCACGGCAGTCAGCAGGCGCGTGATGGCGGTGCGGTGAGACTCGACGATCATGTCTTCGATGGCTTCGGCACTGTTCGTCGTGGCCCGGGCGGCGTGGATGGCCCGGGCGGCTTCGATGGGGGATCGGGCCGGTGCCTCGGCGTGTGCAATTGCCGATGGTGCCGTCAATTTGTCGCGTTTTGGGGGCTGTGCGGCTGCGCCGGCGGGGAGCGAATAGAGCCGGGCGGTCCAGGTTGCGGCGGCGAGAATCACGGCGATAACCAGCACGGAGAGGTACGACGTTTTCATATCATTGCTATCGGATGGGCCAAGCGCAGGGGGTGAGGCGGGGGGGCGGTTATGGGCGTGAAGGGGGCTGGTAAGGCGGGCGGGCAGCGACTTTTCAGAGCGGAATCACCTACGAAGATTCATTGGTCGTTGTATTGCTTGAAACAGAAGCACGGGGGCCAACAACGATCGTGATGGGGCTGAAACTCAAGCACATGGCCCACCACTTCCGTGGTGGGTTCTGAACGGGTGGATCAACTCAGGGGATCAAAAACGCGTCGCTCTCTGTCCGCGGTCGTTCAAGACCGGTGTAGCGCTGGACGCCGATGATGCGATAGATGTCGTCGCCATCAACGCCCACGGTCGGCGTTGTCGACCATCGCACACTCATGTCGTGTCGCAGTACGTTCTGACCCACGGCCGGGCCGTGGCTCAATGAATTGACAGGCCCTTGGGCGGTGCGGGCCGTGGGGTCGTCGACCAGCGGATTCATGTCGGCGACGAGCGGCTGATTCGCCTGGAAGGTGATGCCGCGCCAGGGTTGCTGCACGAAACTGGTGGAGTAGCCATTGTTGCGAGGGTCGGGGAAGTCGGTCTGCCCCTTGATGAAGGCGGGATCGAGCGGAATGTCGCCGCCTCGGCCGGGATCGGCAAAAACGCGTGGCTGCACGTAGCGGCCCTGAACCAGTGCAAACGGATGTCGCGAGTTGCGCAATTGCGGTGATTCGGTGGTCGCCAGCCACGAAGCACCTTGCGGCACGGGCCCTACATAGGGCCACGAACCGCCGTTGTTCTCGACATAGGCCACATAACCACTGCCGATCGATCGCATATTCTGCATGCAGGCCGTTCGCTGCGAGCCCAACCGCGCGGAGTTCAATCCGGGAATCAGAATACCGACAAAAAGCAAGATCGACGCGGCAAGCCCCACGACTTCGCGAAGGGCCATGTAGGCGCCGCTCGTCCGCGAGGCCCCGGTTTCGCCAGCGGCAACGGTCGAAAGTCTGGGCAGTTTGATCGTGCGGGTCTGCCGATCGACGCGATCGAGGATGCGTGCGGCCAGGTCGGCCGGCGGGGGGGGGATGCGGTCAGACGCCAGCGGCGCAGTGACACGCCGGATGTGCACATCGAAGCGCTGCCGTTGGTTCGCGTCCGGCAGTGCCGCTTCGATGCGCTGCCGATCCTCGGCATCGCTCAATCCCAGGCTGTAGCCCAGGAGATCGCCCATCCATTGTGAATCGCGCTTCGGCGTGTTCATACTTCGCTCAAACTTCCTGTCTGAAGCCCACTCAAATGGCAAACCCTATTGCGCCTCTCCGTATCCCGTACGGCCGGCCGTCTTGCGGAAGGATGCCGCGAAGTACGACACGGCCGCGTGTAATCGACTCTTCACGGTTCCCAGCGGAATCCCCAGGATGTCCGCCATGTCTTTATAGGGGAACCGTTCGTAATATCCCATGACCAGCACTTCGCGCAGGTGATCGGGCATTTCGCTGATTATGCCGCGAACCACCTCCTGCAATTCCTCAGAGTCCAATCCGGTCTCGGGTCCCGCGTCCGGATCGGCGAGAAAATCCAGATAACTCGCCGAATCCGAATCCGTCGCACCCTGATGAACCAGCGGCACCTCCCGTTTGCGAACGCGGCTGCGCAGAAAGTCGCGTGCCTTGTTCACGGCGATCGTGTACAGCCACGGTCGGAATCGGCGGGACGGATCAAACGTCTGGGCCGATTCGTGAACCTGCAGGAACGTCTCCTGAATTACGTCCTCCGCCAGCGCCGGATCGCGCACATAGCGGAGGATGAATGGGTGCAATTCCCGCGCGTAGCGTTCGACCAGCGCGGCGAACCCCGACGCGTCTCCCTCCACGAAGGCCGCCAACAACTGCTCATCCGACAGCTCGTGGTCGCCAATCGCCGTGGGAGTCACCCTATCTCTACTCCCGGTACGGCGGGGGTCGTCCTGGTGTTCGTGGGGAGAGCCGGAATTCATGCAATTCGATTCCGTTCGGAAGGGAATGGTGGGCGAATTTACCCTTGACACCCCAATTGGTCAAAACTATCGTTGCAAACAGGATTTAGATGCCAAAACGGTCCGCCGTGCATGGCCCGATTGCCCGGTTTTGGACCGCGCTAATCCGATAATGTGCTGCCGTTGAGGTCCTCGTCTTGCCGGATTCGACCGCCTATCGCAGTTGGCCACCGCAGACACTGTCCGCGTTGGTGGATGCATCGGCAGTCATCAATGCCACACTCGATCTGCCATCGGTGCTCCAGGCCATCGCTCACGCGGCGGCCGCGGTTTTGCGCTGCGAGGCGTCGAGCGTGCTCATGCTCGACAAACGTCGCAACAAACTCATCTTCAATGCCGCGGTCGGCGATCGCGGACAGGCGCTCCTTGGCGAGGAGTTTGATGCCAATCTCGGTGTGGCCGGCAAAGTCATCCAGATGGCCAAGGGTGTCATTGTCGGCGATGTGCGCGACAGCAAGGACTTCTTCCGGGGAATCGACGCCAAGAGCAGCTTCGAAACAAGAACACTGCTTGCCGCGCCGCTTGTTTACAAGAATGACGTGATCGGCGTCGTCGAGGTGCTCAACAAGATCGGCGGCGCGCCGTTCGCCGAGGATGATCTGGCACTGTTGCAGATCTTCGCCAACCTGGCCGCAAATGCCGCCAACAATGCCACCAAGCATGAAAACCTCGTCCGCGAGAATCGCGGCCTCCGCGAGACCCTCAAGACCCAAGGCACCATCATCGGCAACTCCGCCGCGCTGCGACAGGTCATGGACATGGTCAGCCGCGTTGCCGCAAGCAATGCCACTGTCCTGCTGCTGGGAGAAACCGGCACCGGCAAGGAGGTAACCGCCCGTCAGATTCACCTGAACAGCCCGCGCAGCGAGAAGCCGTTTATCGCGATCAACTGCGCCGCGCTGCCCGAGACCTTGCTCGAAAGCGAATTGTTCGGACACGAAAAAGGTTCGTTCACCGGTGCGCATGCCCAGAAGATGGGCCGCTTTGAAATGGCCGATCAGGGCACGCTCTTCCTCGACGAAATCGGCGACATCTCGCAAAGCACGCAGGTCAAACTGCTGCGCGTCTTGCAGGAAAAGGAGTTTGTCCGGGTCGGCGGCACCAAGACAATTTCCACGGACGTCCGCATCGTGGCCGCAACCAATCGCGATCTCCGCAAGGCCATGGAGACCGGCGCGTTTCGCGAGGATTTGTTCTACCGTCTCAATGTCTTCCCGATCAATATTCCGCCGCTGCGCCAGCGCCGCGAGGACATCCCGCTGCTGATGGACCATTTCATCGGGATCGCCGCCGCCCAGTTGGGCTGCCCGCGGCCGCGGGTCAGCGATGAGGCCACGGCCCTGCTCGCCTCCTACAACTGGCCCGGCAACATCCGCGAGCTGCAAAACGTGGTCGAGCGGTCGGTGCTCTTGGCTGACGGCGTCACGCTCGAACGTTCGCACCTGCCACGCGAGATCATCGGCGATCAGCCGCTGGCCCAAGCCGACAAGAGCGAGTCATCGCTGTGGGGCTACGAAAAGGCAATGATCGTCAAGGCGCTGACCGAGAACGGCTGGAATGTGTCAAAGGCCGCGCGGATTCTCGGCATCAGTCGCGACAACCTGCGCTATCGCGTGAAAAAGTACAACATCGAACGCACACCTGGATAATGGTCAATGGCTGCGACGCGCGGCCATTACGCGTCAGTGCGACTCGGCAATCTTTTCGACGGTGAAGATGTGGACTTCCGTGTCCGGCCGGCGCCATGCGTCAGGCGGCAGGCCGGCCTTGTGCGCGCAGCAATACGACAGGAACTCCTCGGCGTTCCAGCCCGAATCGGTGGCTACCTCCGGAAGAAAGCAGCCGGTTCGGGATCCTTGTCTGACATAAATGCCGTGTCGACCCAGCGTCAGCGTCAGTGGATCAGCGATCGGCTCCATCGGCGATACGAGTGACACCTCGATGCGAAGGTGGGGCAGTTCTTCGGAAACGACCGGATTCTGGCGGAATCGGGGGTCATTCAGCGAGGAGAGCGCGATTCGCTGGAGCGTCGGCAGCAGCGCTTCGCTGGCGTCAAAGGTGCCGATGCAGCCGCGAAGTCGGGGGCCGTTGCGCAGCGTCACGAAAACGCCGAATTGCGGCAGGCTGGCGGCCGATGCGGGGTCGCTCGAAAACTCTGGAGGCGGCGTGCCGGTCAGGTGCGACACTATCAGTGCACGAACATGTCGGAGCAGGCGGTGACGTGTGTCATCAGCCAGTGCCGCCATGGTCGTACCTTCCTTCAGACCGGTTGCGGCGCCACGCGCGTGGCTTAGTCGCGAACGGACGCGTCGCCCAACTGGGCCAGCGCTTCGGTCACGCCGGGCGTATCGCTGTCCAATTCATATGCCCGTCGAAGACTCTCGCGCGCCTCGGTCTTGTTGCCGCACCGAAGGTAGAATAGCCCCAATTCGGCATGGGCCGCCGCGTTGTTCGGCTCGACTGCCACGGCCTGCCGGAACGCGAGTTGGGCCTGATCCATGTCGCTTTCCTGGGCGTATTCGCGGCCCTTGAGGATGAGCTTGGTCGACTGCAGTCCGGAGTTCTTCGCGGCCCAGTCAGCGACTTGCAGGGCCTGCTCGTGTTCGCCCTTGAGTTTCAGCGCGTCGGCCTTGCCTTGCACGGCGCGGCTGTAACCGGGAAACGCGCCGACCGCCGCGTCATACTTCGCGATGGCAATGTCACACCAGCGCAGGGCGCCGTGGATGTTGCCGTCCTTGAAGCGCTCCTGGCTCATGGCCAGATAGCAGTCTGCTATATAGACGGACGCCTCGGGGCGCTCGCGGTCCTTCTCGGCTGCCTTTTTGAACATGGCGATGGCATCGGTGTAGCGGCCGGCGCGATACTCGGCGAGACCGCGGGCGTTGAGGTCGCGAACTTCACCGCTTGGCCCGCCGCAGCCGGTCACGGTGAATGCGGCTACCATCGTGACGAACATGAGCTGTCGCATCGCCGCTGAAAGGGCGTGTCGAATGTGGCTGCAGGTGCTGGGAGTAATTGGTCGCGTCATAAGTGCCCTCCATGGCCATCGCGATTCCGGTATTGGGAAGGCGCGATGACAGGAATTGTGATCCCGGCAGGCGCGCACTGCAAGCGGCCAGATGGCTACAATTCACATACCCGGAGCCGGCCCGATCCACCGGCCGGACGTGTCCCATGAGCGCATCTGAAACCGCGGTTCGCTTCGTCGTGCTCGCTCACGACGTGCCGGGCGAGGGTCGACACTTCGACTTGATGATAGAGTTTGGGGAATCACTGGCGACCTGGAAGGGGGTGGATGCGCCCGAGGCTGCACAAGCCTCGCCGGTGTCCCTTCGGCGGATTCAGGATCACCGCCTCCACTATCTCACCTATGAGGGACCGATCTCCGGCAATCGCGGATCAGTCGCCCGGCATGATGAGGGCACTTGCCGGGTAATCGGTCGATCGGACGAATGCTGGACTTTGGAATTTAAAGGCAGACACCTCTACGGCCGTTTTGAGCTACGGCGGATTGGCACAGAATCTCAATCCTGGTCCCTTTCCGCCTGTCCGAAGTGCGACCCCAATGGCTGAATTTCAAACTTCAGCACGCCGGGTGTGACCCACACATTGGTCACTTCATACTCCAACCCGCCGTTTTTCCACCACGCCCTTGCGCCCACGTGCACGCCGTTCGCCAAGTCGCCGCGGATTGGCGGACTGCCCGGCCACGTCTTCTCCGCTCGCCGATCGATGGGTTGATCGAGCGGCAACCCGAACAACCCCACCGGGATGGGCAGCATGCCCGACCGCACCGTGCCGGCGGTCAGCACGATATCGCCGCCCTTGAACTCGACGTTGAGATCGATCGAGGCGACCGCCGACCACGATTCGTGTCGAAAGCGCCCCGCGACGGTGATGCGACCGGTGTCGAATCGCACGAATGGTTCGGACCACTCCGGTGGCGTGAATTCATCGGCCAGCGGGTAGATCTCGCGGCGCATGGTCAGCCACCGGTTGAGATCGTCCTGATGCAATTGATACACGAATGTCTGACCGGCTCGCAGGAATTCGGTCATGGCCTGCTCGGCGCTGAGGAGGTTGTTCCGCACCTGCTGGCGTTGGGATTCATCGATGTGCGGAACGCGATACCACTTCGGCGTTCGCAGACCGAGCGAGACCGCGATGCCGCATGACAAGACGACGCACGTCAGGATGCCCAGCGTCCACAACGCCCAGCGCCGTCGCACCCGCCTCGCCGGCGAGGGCGTCGCATGGGCCGGAATGACTGCGTCGCGGTTCATCATGCTCCTGGTGATCTGCATCCGAAACAGCGTCCGTGCAATGGCGTGGCGGTGATTGACCCTGCGTGAAACGGCTCATAGTATCGACTGGGTGATGGAATTCGCCAAGCGCGGACGCGTCCGCACCGAGCCGAACACCATGAATCGCATCATCGGAGCTGTCGCGGCGCTCGTCTGGATCGGCCTCATGGCCGCGCTGCTGGATCGCGACTACCCCTTTTGGCGGCAATTGGACCCGCCATCCACGGTTATTCCAACGGGCAACCGGCAGACCGCCATTTACGATGCCGGCAACAACCGCGTCGGCACGGCCTGGATGACCGTCAGCCAGAAGTCGGCCGTTGTTTCATTCACGCAGTTTGAGATCGCCCGGGTCGTTCCCGGTCTGCCCGCCGGGGGGCCAATCGCGGTCAAGACCACCCTGGGCTTCGACGACGATGGTTCGCTTCAGCGCATCATGTTCTGGTTGCACGGCGTCGGAATCCCGATTCAGGTTAGTGCCAACCGCATCGGCGACGACTTTGCGTGCGATCTAAGGATTGGCGATTTGCAGCGATCCATGAGTCTGCCTGCCGAGGCGTCGGAATGCCTGGGCGAATCGTTGCGGCCTTTCACACATCTCAAGGGGCTGCACGTCGGGCAAACGTGGCGAATTCGCATTGTCGATCCAATCGCGTTATTGCGCGATCAGTCCGTCGACTTTACGGCGCAGATGGCGACCGTGACGGCCCGCGAAAACGTGAAGCACAACGGGGTCGATGTGCCATGCTTCAAAATCGAAACCAATGGTGCAATCGCGTGGGCCAATGATGAGGGCACCGTCGTGCGGCAAGAGGTGGTGATCCCATTCATCGGGAAATGGACGCTGCTCGACGAGAAGTACGATGCCGCCGCGCGGGAGAAGGCGATGGCTCGCGTCGGCTTGACGCGCGAGGCCATGCGCGAACTCCCGCCGTAATTCATGGGCCTGCCTGATTTAGGTGCGGGTCAATTTTCTGAGCATTGCCGCCGATCAAAACTCAACCTTCGGCGCCGCCTTCGTTCCTTCGTCGGCCTTGAAGTACTCGGCCTCTTTCACGCCGGACCAACTGGCGTACATCGAGCCCGGGAAGCCGCGAATCGCCGAGTTCAAGACGCTGACGGCGTCGTTGTATTTCGTTCGCGCCTCCTTGATGCGATTCTCCGTCCCTTCCAGCGTCACCATCAGCGAGCGGAAATTCTCATTGGCCTTCAGCTCGGGGAACGGCTGAACCAGAATCGTTCGCAGCATGCCGTCGAGCGCCGAGGCCGCCTGCACCTTCTCGCTTTGCGTGGCCGCCGTCGCGTAGGCATTTCGCGCCTCGGCGATCTTGATGAACACTTCTTTCTCGTGTCCGGCGTAGCCCTTCGTGGTGGCGACGATGTTCGGTATCAGCTCAAACCGCCGCTGCAGTGCAGCGTCAACGTCGGCCCAGGATTTCTTCACCGTTTCGTCTTTCGCAATGGTGCCCTGGTAGCCGCTGTAAGCGCAGCCGCCCATGATGATGCCGCCCAGAAACAAGAGGCCGATGAACGCCATGATCAGTCTTGATGCACTCATGACTTGAGTCTCCTTCTTCTTAACCACACCTCACGGCCGACGAGGCGGCCGGATTGTTCTGATGAACGAGTTACTTGTGGCATTGCCACGCTCAGGCTCAATATTTGGTTACCAACTTCCTCCGGATCCGCCGCCGCCGAACGAACCGCCGCCGCCACCGCCGAATCCACCTCCGCCAAAGCCGCCACCGCCACCCCAGCCGCCGCCCCAACTCGATCCGCCACTCCTTCGGCTGCTCGAGCCGGAGTTCAAGATCATGCTCCAGAAAAGGGCCTGCCAGAAGCCGTTGCTGCCCCAGCGGGCCCGGCCGTATCGCCGATGCCGGGCCATCGCCTGCAGGACAATCAACACAATCATGACCAGGAAAACGAACGCCGGACCTGCACCGCGACCGCGGCGTCGCGGGTTGGTGCGGGTCTGCGGCATCGGGCTGTTATTCAGCGTCACGCCTTCATCCGTTGCGATCTTGTTGGCGATGGCCATACCGGTGTCGCGTACCCCGGCCGAGAAGTTGCTCCGTCGAAACTGCGGAATCAGAAAATCCTGTGCGATCTGATCCGTGTAAAGATCGGGCAGCGTGTCCTCGATCCCTTCGCCGGTGAAAAAGTGATATTTTCGATCCTTGTGCGCAATGAGCAGCAGCACGCCGTTGTTCTTGCCTTTCTGCCCCAGCCCCTTGCCAGTGGCGCCGGCCTTCAGGAACACATCTCGACCATAGTCATAAATATCCCGGCCATTGGTCGAGGGGATCGTCAGAATCACGAACTGTGCCGTGGTCTTCTGTTCCAACTCCGAAAGCGCCGTTTCGAGCTGCTGTCGCGTGGCATTGTCGATGATGCCGGCATAGTCATTGATATAGGTGTCCAGCCGCACCGTCTGCGCCACCGCCGGCGCTGCCATGAGCGCGGCCAACAAACACAAGCCATGCACGATGCCCGGACGCTCCTTCAAGTCGTTCACCACCTGTCCGCCGCTGCTACAAGATGTTCGACATCATCGTAGAGCGCCTGAAAATCAGACCAGCCATGCTCGAGGTGAAGCTGTAGCGCGTTTCGCAGCCCTGGCAGCGTCAATTTGAGCATGGATTCGCAGGCCGAGATGACGTCCTGACGCGGAACAAACGTCTTGGACCCATGCAGCCAGAGCAAGCCCCGCATGGTGCGCAGCAGGTGTGCCGCGACGTCGGTTTGCAATGCGTCGAGCGCGTCGGTCTGCGCCGTGCTTGCCAGTAAACCCTGCCGCATGCGCAGTTGAATGCGCTTGAATTCCCGCTCGCATTGCAGGCGAATGTGCTCGGCGTGCAGGTCAATATTCACAAAACAGTCGCGACCCAGCAGGGTGTACCGCCGCTGCTGAATCTCCAGCAGTTCCAACGGAAACGTGTCCGTCGAATCGGTGATGAACGACTCGGTGAGCACGAGCGGGCTGCTGATGTTCAGTTTTCCCAGGCTTGTGCCCCGCGCCGCGAGCGCCTTGAGCCGTTCGATCTCCACGCGATGCACCACGAGCACCGACTGCGCGGTCATCCGCGTGTCGTCGAAATCCGGGCCTAGCACCGGGCCGTAGGCCGTCAGACCCAGCAGGGTGTCGCCCATGATGTGAGCGATCGTCTCGGAGAGCGTGACGAGGGGCTCCTGCATGGTCGGGGCGATTCGCGTTTGCGTCGGATTGTTCGGCGATGTCGGCATATGAACCATGGATTGCGTGTGGTACAACGGCACCATCGGTGTATTCAAGTGGAAACGGTAAAGAATAGCGGCATGTGCTCGCGAGGGCCATTACACAAATCGATGAGTTTTGGAATCGACGCTGCCGTAGAAACGAGCAACTTAACAGTGCTTTCGGTTCATGCGAATGCCAACTGATCGTCAGGGCCACAAACTAGTAGAATCCCGCGATGCTCGCCGAGTTCTTCATCGCGCCGCAGACGCCCTCGCAGACCGCCGATCTCATGGTGCAATGCGTGGGCCTTGCGATCCTCACCATCGGTGGGGCGATCATGCTCTCGCAGCGGCGCTTTGCGGCTTTCTTTCAACTGCCGGCGCAGCCGCAGCATCAGTTGGAACCAACCGACATCCTCCTCGGCCTGCTGGCGTTTTTCTGGATTCCGTCGGCGGCGATGGCCGTGCTCGCACGGACCGGCGTCGTCACCTCCATGCCGGCGTCGGCCCCGGAGGGCTGGGCGCCGGCGGCGACGCAGGTGTGGGTCGGTCTGCTCGGGCGCTCGCTGGGCATCCTGCTGTTGATCGCCGTGGGCGTCCGGCGGTTTGTCGACGGTCGTCGCGGATGGGGCCTGCGCTTCGACCGGCTGCCGACGGACATCGGCGTCGCCACTGTCAGTTACCTCGCCTTCTGGCCGGTCTGCGCGGGCGCGGTCTTTGTAACGGTAGGGATCATGGAATTGCTCCAACCCGGCGTCTCGTTTCGCGACCATCCTTCGATTGAACTGCTGCGCGGTCGCGACACCACGCAGGCCGCGGCATTGCTGACCATGGTGGATGCAGGGCTGGCCGCGCCGCTCATCGAGGAGTTGTTCTTCCGCGGGCTGCTGCAGCCGGCACTGGCGCGTTGGTGGCGATCGCCCTGGGCCGCGATCCTGTTTTGCGGCACCGCGTTCGGAGCCATACACTATACAAACGTCGAGACGGTTCCGGCCCTGGCACTCTTCGGCGTGGTTCTGGGATTCGTCTATGCCCGCACCCGCAGCCTGACGGCGACGATCGCGTTGCACATGCTGTTCAACATCAAGACGCTGGTGTGGTTGTGGCTGGATCGGGCAAAGGATATGTGAATCATGTCAGCTTGCGCAGGGAATCAGCTTGACGGCGGGAGGATGAGTGCGATGAAAACTCGCCGTCATTTCGGACGACTAGCCGGAATGGGGTTGATACTGATGCTTTCAGGCGTTGGATGCACCGAGCGAATCACGATCAGGCCCGTCCATCCCGATGGAGAGGAAAGGCGCTTCAAGACCATAGCCACGAAGTCAGTATCGCTGGACCAAACGGGGCATGTAACGCTGCCGGACGGCCGATCATTTCGCCTTGCGGGCATTCGGGTGCGTAGTGTCGTTGAAACACAGGAGCCCACAGCGCTGGCCGATGTCAATCGTCTGCTGAGCCGTTTTGGCAAACCCTTGGAATTGCAACAGGCCGAAGGGTCAGATTCGGTCATGGTCTATTATCAGCAGCGGCATTGGAAGTGGGATGATTACATGGGAATTATCAATCTCTTTGGGCCGTACTACCAGCAGATGAGGCTCAACGAACTACTCATCGCGCTCGGTCTCGCGGAGTTTGATGGGAGCGCCGGGGTCATCACAACTTCCGACGCAGCCGATCTGCAATTGCGGCAGACAGACTACCGCCTCAGCATCAGACGGCGAGCAAATTCAGCCGTGGCAAGAAATAAAGGGTCCAACGAAATCGCAGTTGAAGAGGTGGACAGCGTCGAACATGTCTGCTGGGACGGTGGCATCTATCACTCACCGAAGAAAAAACTCAGGTGCCGAATTGCGCCGGGCGATCGAAAGCTCGTCGTGAATGCAATGAAACCAATTGCTTCAAAATGAACTGTCGAGTTGGTAAGTGCTGCGATACGACGAAGGCTACTCCGTGGACGCCTTCACGGCCGCAATTGCCAGAAATGCCGCATACGACGCGAGCAACAGCGCGCCTTCGATTCGCGAAACCGTCTTGCCGAAGGTGCGACTGATACCGACGAATGCGACCGCGAGCAGCCCCATGTAGGCGAGCGGCAGCCCAAGCGTCCCATCCACGCTCGGCGGTGCGACCAGCCCGACCATCCCGAAGATCGCCCCTGCATTGAAGAGGCACGATCCGATCGCATTGCCCATCGCCAGATCGGTCTGTCCGCGCCGCACCGCCATCACGCCAGTCACCAGTTCGGGCAGCGTCGTTCCGATTGAGACAATCGTCACGCCCACGATTGCGGCAGGCACGCCCAATGCCAGCGCCATGCCGCTGGCGCCGTCGCTGGCCTGCGAGCCGCCGTAGGAAAGCAGGGCCAGTCCGCCGACGAAACAGCACCCGATCATCATCCAGCCCATCGGCACCTTGGTGCGCATCGGGTCTTCGCCGAGGGTGTCGGCGGCGGCGGGGGACGCGGCTGCGTCGGTCTGCCGCAAGGCGGCCATGATGGTCCACAGGCTGTAGCCGCCAAAGATGCCGAGCATCACGCCGGCCTCCCACGGTTGAAACCCGCTGGTCAAGCCGAGGAACGCCATGAAGGCGAGAATCCCGGCATTCAGCCAGATTTCAATTTTGATCAGCCGCTCCTGCACGATGAGCGGCCGAATGACCGCGCATAATCCCAGCACGAGGGCCATGTTGCAGATGTTGGCCCCGACCACGTTTCCCAGTGCCAGATCGCCGCGTCCCTTCCAGGCTGAGATGAGGTTGAGTGCCAGTTCCGGCGCGCTCGTGCCCCAGGCCACGAGCGTCAAACCCACGACCAGCGGCGCGATCTTCAGCCGCCGGGCCGTGTCGACCGACGCGGAAACGAGGATGCGCCCGCCGACGAGCAATAGAACAAGACCGAGTGCGAAATGGAGGAGATGAGCAAGCATGGCGTGGGAATCTTACACGGTTTGAGGCCGTTGCGAGCACCGAACCCCGGCGTTCGGTATTGATGCAAAGATTTCCCACAAGCCGAAACGCGACGAGGTTGTGTCGAAGAACGCGTTCATGGCTGGGCAATCCGGTAGGGCCCGGCGCACTCTGGCGTTCAGGTCGGTTCGCCGCGGAATGGAGACTCGATTAAGGCACGAGCGCACACAGCAAGGCCGAAATGTCCAGACCATCTACGTTCCCGTCATGGTTTAGATCGGCCCCGGCGATGGCGCAGCCGGGGTAAGTGGTGGTGAACGCGGCCGGGTCCAGCACGGCGAGAACAAATGCATCGACGTCAGCCAGATTTCTCACAGCGTCACAATTGACGTCACCGCCGGTCGCACGCGCCGTAAGCACAAGCTGCGGATGGTTCGTCGAGATTCCGTGATTTGACGCAAAGAACGTGTACCCGATGGTCGGGGTCTCTGCGGTGAGGTGAAGCGACACCGGGCCGCCCGAAAGGACGTCAGACACGAATTCAGGAACGAGGGTCAACGAGTAGTTGCGCTGACCACTTGTGGATTCATTCGCGTAGGTGCCCATATGGGTCTCGGTTGCCGAGCCCAGAATCGTTTGAAGCAGGTTCCAGCACATTTCGTTGCCAGTCGCGGCGGTAGGGAATTGTGGCGTTCCCGGTCCCTGAATCCAGGAATCATCGGACAGCCATTGCACCTTAAATTGTCCGGCGCCCACATTGAAAATGGGGTTGTTCGGCAGTCCCACTTCCTGCGTGACCAATTCGGCCGCGACGAGCGTCCAGTTGCCGGCGCCGAATGCGGCATCAAATCCGGCAAGCGCAGCAGTGGGATCCACTTTCATCAGCGTGTCATGGCGCCCATTGGATTCGCCAAGGGAGTTGACTGCATCGACGCCGGCCACGTGCAACGCACCCCCGCTGCCGTAATTCAAGCCGGGATCCAATTCGCGCGCGAAAGCGTCGTGAGATGGAACGATCGTGACGGATAGCGAACAATCGGCCCGGCCGGATTCCGCGATTCCCAGCATCGCAACGGCTGACAGGACGGCAATGCAAGATGACCGCGGCAGGCATCGAAATTTCATTGGCTCGCTTCCCTTCCGGCTTATTTGATCGATCACCGAATTGTACGCCGTCGGACCATCAGGGCGAGAACCCCGCTCAGCAGCATGAGGGCCGACGTCGGTTCCGGCACGATGTCAACGTTGTCGACGCCGAACTGGAACGTGAACAAGTTGTCTACTTCGGCGAATCGAAGTCGCAGCGGCGTATTCAGATTTGCATTTACCAGTGCAGTGATGTCGATTTCAAAGTGGGTGTAACCCGAAACCAGCGGATCGCCCACGGTGGTGCCGAAGGCATTGAGCAGAACATCGGCGGGCGCCAGGCTGAATGGGTCCGCGGCCCCGGCGAGCACATCGACACGGGCCTGCTGATTCAGCGTGGGCGTTGAAAAACTGAGGGTGTTGGGCGTTCGAAACTCGCCGGCTCGATTGCCGATGAACAGATCGAAAACCAGGATCGCCGATGCCATCGGTGATGGAATGACGAAATCCTGATACAAGACGTGGCTTCCCGGGCCCAGCGCATCTGTCATCGCCGCGTTCGACCCGCCGGGTGGCGGCGGTACGGCATCACCGGCGACCGGACTGAGAACCCCGGATTGCTGGAAGAAAGTGCCGTCGCTCCCCGCTTCGTCGACGCGGGTCCAGCCAGCGAATCCGGCCTCAAACCCGCCGTTGTTGATGATGGCTGCGGCAGCGGGCCATGCTGATGCCGAAATTAGCCCCAAGGCAATGACCACGGCTAATCGATTCGGAGTTTTCTTCATGATGTCCTCACTTGTCACGGTACCCGACTGATCCGGTAAATCACGCTGTCCGACAGCGAAACCACGTACAGGTTGCCATCGGGACCCTGCTCAAGACACGGGCATATTCCAAACCCGCGGCCGATTTGAAGCGACTCGCTCTCGGTGCCCTCAAACTTGGTGGGGCTGAAGAGATTGTCGGCAACGTGATCGGCGAGGCGTGGATCGTCGCTGACGTCGACATGCAATCGGTCAGCAGTCATTTTGAATCGATAAAGACTGCCACCATTATTGCCCACTTGCGCATGCGCGCGTGCCGAGCCGATCCAAAGTGTGCCGTTGTATTCCGATCCGAGCGCCTTGCCGTGAACAAACGTGGTGCCTGCCGGACCGATTTCATACCTCCAGCTGAATTCGGGATCGACGTAAGTTGCTCCCGGCAGCATGAACATGCGCGATTGAGCCAGAGCCGGACTGTAGGCAATTCGCGTCGGGGGATAACGAACCTGTTGCAGGCTGCTGTTGAATTGTGTGGTCTCGATGAGTTTGAACTCGGTGAAGCGACTGAGCGGGCCCATGATCTGAACCCAGCCGCCATTCATGCCGGCGGTCACGCGATTCAATTCGCTGAACGCGTCATCGGCATTCTCGGTGACCCAGAATGCGCCGCCATTGGGATCAAAGGCCATGCCGAAGCCGTTGCGATGGCCGTAGGAGTACAACTTCTGAATGTTGGCGCCGACTTCGCCGCCAATCGCGGCGCCCACGGCAAAAAAGGGATTGTCCACCGGCGCGCTGCCATCGGTGTTGAGCCGCACAATCATCCCGGTGAAATGGGCATCGTCTGGCATGGGTCCGCCAAAGGTGTCATCGACTTGCGGGGCCCTTGTGAAAGGCCCATTGGGAAGGTTCTGAAGCTGGCTGCGCCGACCCAGATCGCCGGTGTAAACGTACAGTTTTCCGTCCGGCCCAAACTTGATCACTCCGCCGTTGTGATTGCCATTCTCGTTTCCGTTCGTCGTGCCTGTGGGCTGTCCGGGCACCTGGACGTTGTCTGTCTGCCGCGCCCGAATGAGAATGACGTTGCTCGCAAATGTCAGGGTCGAGCCGTTCCACACAAATCGATCAACCCGGTTGCCCAGAAAGGGCACATTTGCCGTGGTCGCCGTATCCGCACCGGTGCTGCTCTCGGTCCACCGAATGAAGACATCCGGGGTTTTCGGAAAATCCGGATGCAGGGCCATGCTGAGCAGACCGCGCTCTGATGCCGAGTTCACGGCGAGGTCGAGCACGGGCTGTGCTTGAATGACGCCGTTGATGACGCGTTTCACTATGCCGGACGCCTTTTCAAGAATGAATGCGTCACCCGGACCAATGAAGACAATTCCGATTGGCTGATTGAGTCCGCCCGTCGCGTAGACACTCACTTGAAGATTCGGATCAAGAATCGTGAGTGGAGTCGTATCGGCCGATGCGGTTGGTGCGAAAAGGACGCCGAATGCAGCCACCGCCGGGAAAATCGCACAGCACCATGGTTGCATGTGTTTTTGCATGGTACGGATTCCTTGTGAGAGGACTTCGAAGTTTCCAGACACGTAAATGAACGCTTGGCACGAATACCCGAACCGTCAACGACGCCGCCTTGAGTGCGGTGTGAGCGCGATAAGTCGGGTGCAGACTCGATTCCAATCGATGCCTGCCGTCGCCAGGGACCGTTAGCACTGCATGCAGACCGGCCTTTTCGATTCGCCGGTTGGTTATGGCGGAGTCATTTGACTCCCATGCTCTCATGTCGCGGACACGCGCCGGTTATTTCACAGAATTGATTGGAAAATTCAGACGGACATCTGCAGGCATGGAATTGCGATAAGCCCCTGCAAAATCAGAAGATGGTCACGGTAAGCGGTCGATTGAGGAATTTTGCGCTCGCGTAGCTATGCCACACGCACCGACTTCGGATTGCAGATCTCCCGCATGGCCGGCAGGAAGTAATCCCTCGCCACGACGTCCCAACTCATCTGGGTTGCCAGGTCATACCCCCGTTCGATGAACTTGGCGGAGTCGGTATGCGTGCGCGGCAGGCCCTTGATGATCAATTCAGCCACGTCATAGGCGACGCGCTCACCCAGGGCCTCGCGCTGGGCGCGACTGATGTTCATGTACTCCTGAATCGTATCCGTTGGGGCGCGGTAGTCGGTGTAGTCGGCAATGATCACATTCGGCGTCGGCTTGCCGCCGGTCACCTTGTTCACGAAGCCCGCGCAGCCACAGACATTCGTCATCGCACAGATGCTGCCGAAACTGATCGCCTCCAGTTGAGCGATGCCGAACGGCTCATAGATCGACTGCCCGAACTCCAGATCGCTGCCGCGGCGGATGTCCCAGAATTCCATGTGCTCGGACATGCGATCGCCGCAGTGATACCGGTCGAAGCCGAACTGATTGATGAAGAGGATCTTGCAGTTGCGGCTGCGGGCGTTGAAGCCCTGCACGCCGGCATAGAAGTGGGCCTCGCCGCCCGACAGATCGGGCGATCCCTCGCGGTGGGCGACCGGCCAGTCCCACCAGTGCTCCATGTGGACAATGTCCTCGCGGCGGCGCGGCCCGCCGATCTCGGTCGACAACACGATCAAGACGCCGGTCAATCCGTTGCTGCGAAACTCCTCCTCGACGTATTCCATCACGCGGATGTCCCGCCAGAGGCCCTTGCTGGGCGTCATGCGGGTGACATGGGTGAACACGTGATCGGGGCGGAAGCCCAGCAGGGTGTGGACGTATTCGCGGAGCCGGTTCTTGCTCGCCGCCGATTCCGCTTCACTGATGTTGTAGGCGGGAATGCCGTTGTAGGTGAGATGAATGTTTGAATACGACGTCTTGCGCGAGAGGAATTTCAGTTCATCGACGACGAAATCGCCGACAGCCAGCGTCACGTCGAGGTGGGCGCTGGCCTCGACCAGCGCGTGTCGGTAGTAGGCGTGCTGATCGCCGAAGATGTCCTCGCAGAACATCCCGGCCTTGCGGCCCAATCGCAGCACGTTGTAGAAACTCGTGTCGTGGCCGGGGTGCTCCTCGACGATCTTGCGAATCGGCCCGACCTCGTGAGCGTAGAACGCTGTCTTCATGCCCCATTCCGGTCGCAGTTTCGCGGCGAGGGCCGTCGGCATGCCCATGAATTCGTGTGCAACGATGATGCACGGATGGTGACCGGCATTCGCGCCGATCGCGCGGACCGCCGCCAGGCCCGGCTCGGCGAGGCGGGTGTACTGCTCGTAATCCCAACTGCTCTCGTAGCGATCGCTGCGAATGCCGTAATGATCGAAAAAGCGACCCTTGATGTAGTTGACTGGCTCGGGGGCGCAGCGGGTGATGTCGATCAGCAGGATCTCGGGCTGGCGGAGCGTGCCATGCAGCGGATCGCGGTAGAGGCGGCGGCCGTAGACGATCTCGACCCGGTAGGTCTCCTGAATGTGGCGGAAGGCGTCGGCGAAGGGGTGATCGGTGCGGCCGTCGAGTGACGAGTAAAGCACTTCGCCCTCGGGCCCGAGTCGGCTGTCCACGTCGCCATGCGTGGTGAACAGCGGCCCCAGCAGGATCGACCGCCCGACCGCGGCGTCGTATTCATCGGAGGTGATCAGGCCTTCCAATACGGAGCCGATGCCACCGATCTTCTGCACCGCCTCGTGCGTGACGTGGACAACGTTGAACATGGATGATCCGTGGGAACGCGGAAGTCGGAAGTGGGAACGCGGAATTTCCATCATGTTTCTTCGGCATTCCCCATCCGGCGGGCTGCGTTGTCTCTCTTACACTCCGACCGTCGCCGTGGCTGTTTCGCTCCACGGCCCTTTCCGGCCGGTCGGCGTAGCTTACCGGAAATTATTGGCGGGGGAGGCGGCCGGGGGAGAGGCACGGGGCCACGAGGGCACGGGGGCAGTCGCCGCGGCGACCAGGCTCCGGGACGAAGGGCCGATCAGAGCCCCTCGCGGAAGCGAGGGGCATCCTCACCGCGCGCGGCGCTGCCGCGCACAACACTGAAAACGCAGATTCCCGTCAACCCGGCATGTTCTGCGGGCACTCGCGGAAATAGTTTTGAACCTTCTGGGAAAAGTTCAGCACCGTCTGGGAAAAGTTCAGAACCTTCCGGGAGAAGTTCAGAACCCACCGGGGTAAGTTTCGAGGCCTCTGGGGAGAGCACATTGGTCTAGCGAGTTTTGGCTTTTTCGCGCAGCGTGACCGAAAAAACGTCGCGGCACGTCCGATCATCGTGTCCCTGCCCTTGGGTGCCGCAGCACTAGGCGTCTCCATATGATGTCCTGGTGCGACTATTCGCGTGATAGGCTTTCGGCACGGAACCCAGCACGCTCGCGCGGGTTCATATGGAGTAGACCGATGGAAAAACCCGATTCGGAACCCGAATCCGATTCCGATGACTTGGACCCCAAGCACGAGTGGAAGGTAATACCCCCACGCAAGGTGACCCAGGAGGAAATCAAGCAACGACTTGCGGAGCACAAGCGCTGGCTGGAGAGTGGCGAAAAATCCGGCGCGCAATTCGAGAGCGATGAGAACGAAGACCTGTCCGGTTTGAAATTCCACCAAGCGATACTCACCCGCGCGCGGCTCAGCTATTCTCACTTTGCCGGAGCAAAATTCTGGCACGCAAAGATAAATTTAGCTGAATTGGACGAATCTGATCTAACTGGAGCGAACCTGCAGAGCGCGGATTTGACCGACTCGCAACTTGAGGGTGCAGTCCTCAAGGGGGCACACCTTTCCATGGCCATCCTGTGCAAAGCAAACCTTATGACCGCAAATCTAACGGGCGCTGACTTGCATTTGGCTCATCTTCAGGAGGCGAAGTTGAACGATGCGGACTTGCGCGGGGCAAGCGTGCATAGAGCCTACTTCGATCATGCGAACGTACATGGAGCAAATCTGGCAGGCGTCCGCGGTCTATTTGGTCGTGACCGTGCGAGCGGTCTAGAATCTGTTCACGGTGCTGAACATGCCCGATATGGCCATCCACATGATTACGCGGACTGGTCGCGCCTTCGCTTTATTCGTACGTTACGAATATTCGCGGCGTCATACTATGCGTTCATTGGGATTTCGATTTACGCGTTGAGCGTACGGTGGTATAATGATAATGTTCGGAATTGGCATCAATGGGCAGCCGAGCACGTTGGGCAAACTACGACGCATTGGCCTGGGCTGGTCCAGCGAATCCCCACCTTGCCCGTAGCACGGCAATTCGGATTTACGCTCTTGGCCATTTTGCTCCTAGCCGTGGCTTCAACGGTTTTCGTCATTCGCTGTCCTGAGCCAATCAAGGAAGCGACCGAAACTCGTTGGACACGGGAATTGCGGAACGCGCTAATTGAGTATCGCTCCGCAATGTACTCCGGATTTGTGTCACGTTATGTGTGCGCAGCATGTTTCTTGATTGGAGGTTTATATACGCTCGGATACATAATCTTGAAGGGATATGAAGCATTACGCTTCCTTTTCCAGCTCTAGTAGGCATTTAGTTTGCTACAGTATACTAATCCTTTAGTTGTCGGGCTGGCCGGAACGAGAATAGGTTACCAGATGTCCAAAGCCAAAGGCATCACCGCATGGCTCGTCACGTGGGAGCGCATTCCAAATGGAACCGTCAGCCCAGCTACGCCTGACCAAGTTGCAGCGATTCTTAATCGCAGATTAGGCGGCGAGCGGGTACGCCAGCTTGTCGAATTACTTTATTTGAATAGCAAATATGTTCTCTACGAGCGCCTTAAGTGCGCTAAAGATGCGGCCAGCAATCCTTATCCAGCCCACTTCGGGATGATTCATGGAGCGCGATTTACTGGCGAGGTGACATGCGGTCACAATCCGTACTTGCACGCCCGCCTTGTTGATGGACTCTGCGTAGAAGGTGCTCCGGACACCGAATCTGAGCGCTTGATATGGACCGAACGACCTCGGCCAACTCCGAAATGGATTAACAAGACCAGCAGCGGCTGAAGGGGGGGGGGGATCATGGGCGTGAATGATGCGATCATCTTCGTCAGCGACATGAAGCAGGGCGTCGCGTTTTATCGCGATGGGATGCGGCTGCCGCTCAAGTTCGAGTAATGTAGGTCGGGTCATCGACCTGACTCTTCGTAGATCGTGGGCGTCCCGCTTTCCGAATCCGCCAACACCGCGGGCGGACAGGCTTTGTCCCCGCACTCGGGACAAACGCCGCTGGTGTTGCCCGTCAAGTCGTAGCCGCAGCGGAGGCAGAGCCGGTTATCCGGCGAAGAGGAGATCAGGAGTAAAAGGGGACATTCTACTTTTCATGGATGAACGCGAAGGTAGGCAAAAAAGTAGAATGTCCCCTTTAATTCCCTTTAATTCCGCCTTTAATTCCGCGAGCGAGAGGGTCGAAGGCTGCGGCTGCCCGTGTGCCGGAGCGTGTCTCTGGTGGGCCGAATTTTCAGTCCAGTGCGTGGATGACGTATATTCAGAGGGATGCGCATGCGAAAACAAGGTTTGCGTGGGGCTGGACTCGCAGGACGCGAAGAATCCTCCCTATACGCAAAAGCTCAGCTGCGACACCTGTCATGGCGAGCGGCCCCAGGGAACGTGCTGCGAGATCGGTTGCTCCGGCATCTGCTACAAGAATTTCCTCAACCCCTGCTACACGCTCTACCAATGTCTGAACAACGACCTGAAGGAGGAGTGCGACGAACACCACCCCTGCGCCGAGCAGAACATGGGCGTCGTGAATGTCGACGGCTGGTGGTCCAAGGGGACCGGGTGCTGCATGGACGTACAGTGAATCGTCGGCCTGGTTGAATATTGACATGGCCCTGTCTTGAAGGGGAGAAGAAACCATGTGGTCATTCGTAGTCTGCCGAGTCGGTCTTCTGCTGCTTGCACAAGCGCCTACAGGGCCCGCCGCCCCGGCAGGCCTGCCCCCCATTCTTGAGCAGGCGCTGGCGCAGCGAACCGGTTTTCAAACCGCGATGTTCGACTGGCGCATAGAGGCCAGGCGGGCGGGACAGCCCGTGCATGTCACGCGCTACTCGGTATGCGTCAGCCAGGGAAAGCTCCTGATGACCGATCTTGGCGACGACGACGGGGTCATGTTCCGGGAGGCCGGCTCGCTTCGCCCGTCGGTCGGCGCGGCTTCGGCATTCCATCCAGTGACTCACTATTTCGACAAGGCGGCCAATTCGACCTGGAGTCACACGGCCAGCGCCTACTTCGTCAAGGAGGGGCCATGCCGGAGTTGGCGCGCCTTTGTCGACCCGCGCACCCCGGGCATGCGCAGCGTGGAATACCAGCATGCCGACCCCCAGGACATCGCCTCGAACCTTCGAAGCTCCCAGAAGCTGACATTTACCGTAACGAAGAAATCGGACACCGTCGACCTAGTCCTGGCCCGGGGCACGCCCCCCGCAACCGGCAGGGCATACGAATACGAATGGGAAATCGACAAGTCCAAGGGTCCGGCGATCGTGGCAAGCCGCGAGTTTCTGGCCAGCGCCGACGACAGGCGTGAGTTGGCCAGCGAGGCCATTACGCGGCTGGAGAAGATCGACGGCGTTTGGTGGCCGGTCGAGGTCGTGCGAACCTCGCATCCAACCGGAGCTCAGACGGTGTTCTCCTATTCGGGGCTTGAGTTCAACCGGCCGACGCATCCGCAGCAGCTTACCCCGGACTCCCTGGGAATTCCGTTTGGCACCGAGGTCAAGAAGGTCGGTCATAAGGGCAGCCTCTATTTCACAGGGGGCAGTTCCACAATCGACCAGGCGGAATGGGATCAGATCAAGGACAAGGTCGAGTTGTCAGACCTGAAGCAGTTTCGCGCCCGCATGGATGCCTTGGGCACGGGCCAGTATCCGGACTGGTGGGATGCGCCGGGGCTGAACCTTGGGCTTTCCGGCGTGGAGGACCGTCCCGACCTGTGGGAGGCCTACGTGCGAAGATGGGTGTTGAAGCACATGCCGACACAGGCCCATGTCATTTACCAGCCGCTCGCCCCGGAGCAGCGGACTGCCGCCCAGGGCGTCCTCGACGATTGTCGGCGCAAGGCGACGCCGATCCGCATGAAGCAAGATGCCGAGCTGGCCCGCGTCAAATCCGAGCTTGACACGACGGCGAAGCAGGCGGAGGCAAAGAAGACGCCCGAGGAATCTCCGGAACAGAAGGCTCAGTCTGAGGCGAAGCTCGCGGCGCTGCGCACCCGCCATGCCGAACTCGAAAAGTCGCCCGAGATTCAGCGGATATTCGTTGAACTGAAGCGCCGGCTGGACAATTTACGCACTTCGGGCCAGGCCACGGCGGTTGGAACCGGCGTTCCGGCGCAGCCAAAGGCAGAAAGCCTAGGGCGACCGAGTCCGTAAGTCGTTACACGAGTCCACGGTACGCTCGCGTATTGCTGGCTGATGCGGGAATCCCTTCTCGCATCCACCTTTGGGGGAATCCCTTCCCATGTATTGGATTTCCCAGGCGGCGTGAAAGACGTGGGAACGGATTCCCACGCCGAGGGGTACGAGATAGGAATCACGCACCAGCAAGGCCCCTCGCCTTCCGCGACGGGTTCTGTTCACTTCGTCCCACTGTCCCTTCGTCCCTCCCCCTTAGTGGCTGCGTGGCTTCGTGCCTATTTCCCGTGTTCCGACTTCCGCGTTCCCCGTTCCGCGTTCCGACATCCCCCATCCCACATCCGACATGCCCATTCAAGCCAGCGTTGTATAATGGCCGGCGAACCGAGGGTCAGGGATGATCACGTTTTCGCTGCAATCGGGGTCGAACGGCAACTGCATCTACGTGGAGGCGGGGGAGGTGCGCCTGCTGTTTGACGCCGGAATCTCGGGCAGCACGGCTGAAAAACGCATGGTTGAGCGGAAGCGGAACATCCGCGACTGCGACGCGGTGCTCATCTCGCATGACCACTGCGACCACACCGCCTGCGCCGGCATCTTCGCCCGCAAGTTCGGACTGCCGCTCTACATGACCCCGCGCGTCCGGCAGGCGATTCGCCCGACGCTCGCCCGCGTCCACGACATCCGGCATTTTCTGCCGGGCGAGTCGATCACCTTCGGCGACGTGACCATCCACACCCTGCTCACCCCGCACGACGGCATCGACACCGTGGCCTTCATCGTCGAGCACGATGGCAGGCGGCTCGGGGTCATGACCGACCTGGGCAGTCCCTTCAAGCTGCTGGCCGACGCGATGGAGACGCTGGATGCGGCCTACCTGGAGAGCAACTTCGATCCGCACATGCTGCGGACCGGGCCGTACACCGAATCGACCCAGCGGCGGATCGCCGGACGGGGCGGACACCTCTCCAACGAGGATGCCGCGAACCTCGTCTTCGCGTGCCGCAGCCCACGGCTGAAGTGGGTGGCCACGGCGCACATCAGCGAATGCAACAACCGCCCGGAGCTGGCGGTGGATGCGCATCGCAACCGCATCGGGGCGTACTTCGACGTGCATGTCGCCGGGCGGCATGAGGTGGGGCCGGTGCTGGAAGTTTGAACGCGGAGGTCGGATGTGGGATGTGGGGACGCGGATGTCGGAAGTCGGAACGCGGAATTTCAGGCTGGATACTGACTCAATGTCTTCCTACCGGATGGGCTAGTGCAGCAACGACCAACGCAAACATACCAGTCACAACAGCGATTGCGACGAACCTGAAAATCCCCAACATACGCCTTCGCCAAAGGAACTTGATCGTCGCGACTAGAGCGATGGCAGGCAACGTCGCCCACAAGCCAACCATCAACATAATGTCCGGGTAGTCGAACATCACCCGATTGTATTCCGACAAGCTCCCCGAGCCCCGGGTGCCATGCCGACGGCCGTTGCGTCGGCATGCGGCTTTCACGGTGCGACCACCGGCGCGCCGCATTCAGAACACTTGCCGCTGACGTTACCGGTCAAGTTGTAGCCGCAAGACTTGCAATGGCCGGGCTGAGGTCGAGGCGCACGAACGCAGACAAGGCCGATTAAGCCGGGGGTCGCGAAGAGGAGGAAGTAGATCGCGCTCAACAGGTCGAACCTGACCAAAATCATGAGGATGCAAAAACACCCGACCGAGATCATTCCCAGGGTTCGCGACAAATGCGCTCGGCAGATGAATGCGATCAATGCGCCCAGGCCGGTAAGAATACCCAGCCAGATTAGGGAGAAAAAGAATGAGCCTCCGGGGTCGTCATCGATGGCCAAAAAGATCACCGCGCCGATGACCAGACATAAGGCAGAGATCACGCAGAGAATCGTCGTCCCCGGGGCTCGTCGACGCATGGCAACCAACATGGCCAGGCCCGTCGCAATGCCCGTAGAGATCATTATGGCTGCGAACAGGATTCTTGCATCGGCACCCATTGCCTGATCATATCACCCGCCATTCGCGATCCGTTGTTGCTTAAAAACACCCCGGGCCGATGCGGTCATGGCATCGGCCCGGCGTGCTATTGGAGATTCTAAAGAAACCTGAACGGCTCAGCCGCGAACACCCTTGCGGACATTCGTGCCATTCGTGCACGCCTTTCCATTAACCTCGCATCGACCCGCGGCGCACATATAATCCTGGCGAGGGGCTCTTAGAATGATGACAACAAAAGAGCGACAGGTTGACGCAGCGCGGCGCGGTCGCAGATTCAATCGCAGCGCCGTTCTATTGGCCATTGCCACTTTGATCAGCCCCGCCGCGTGCTCCGAGGATGCATTGCGCCTGCCCGATTTCAACGCCCGTTACATCGCATTCGGGGATTCCTCGACGGCGGGGCCGTCGGAGCGGGATTATGTTGACTTCCTCCGCGAGCGTTTGGGCGAGCAGCCGGAGGCCTTCACCAATGAAGGCCGCGGCGGTGAGTCTGCCGGGGAGGGGGCCGACCGGCTCAAGTCCTATCTCGACCGGAATCTGTTTCCGAATGCCCATACCCTGCTTTACTGGGAAGGCGCCGCCGAATTGATCGATTTCCTTCAGGAGAACGATCCGTTGCTGGTGTTCTCGCCGACCGCCCCGGGCTATCCGCATGCCGCCGCCCTCGCTGAGCGCCTCGACGAGACGCAAGCGGCGATGGAACGCGCGCTGGCCGCCGGCCGCGACGCCGGACTGACGGTTTATGCGGCAACGTACTTTTTCATGCCGTCGGTCAGTCTGAATTGCGAGCCGCTTTTTTTGAACGTGCTGCTGCCCGGCCAGGCCGCGAATGCAAACGTCTATGTCGGGCTTCTGAATGAGCGTATCCGCGCCGCCGCGGCGGCGCAGGGAGCGATTCTTGTCGACGTGGCCATGCTGGATGCCTCGCTGCGCGGAAGCGCCGCAAACTACCACAATTGCAACCACCTCAGCGCCGCAGGCAACGAGATCGTCGCGGGTCTGTTTTTCGACGTGATCCAGCCCGGGCCGCCCTAACGGCCGCTGTGCAGTACGCCCATGTGGCACGAATGGTGACACTGAATCCGACACTTAATTCCCGGATGCAAGGGAAGGTGAGCTACGGATCAGGTGACGAGGTGATTGGTTTTGCTTTCCTTACCGAAAGACGAACACCGACTGAGAGTCGGTGCCACAAGAGGAGCCGCGGGCTATTCGGCGTTGGGCGACGGCTCGCCTCGCACAAACTCAGTCGCCTTGCCTGATTCAATCAACCCGCAGTGCCGGAGAAACGCGGCCGCGTCGGCGTCGTCGGCGTCGCAGGCCGCGACCACCAGCTTCGGCAGCAGCCGGCGGGCCAGTTGGGCGAAGTGATCCACCAGCGCCGTGCCCACGCCCTTGCGACGATGAGCCGGTAGGACGTAGAGGTCCGCGAGCCGGGCGATGTCGCCAACTTCGAAATAGCCCATGCGCCCGAGTGGCTTGCCGTCGCGTGTCGCCACGAATGCATCGAGATTGGCGTCGTCCATGCGCTGCTGGGCGGCGGCGACCGCGTCCGGCGATGCGTCGACAAACGTCGTCGAGTATGCCCGGCGCATCGCCCTCGCCGGCAGGATGCGCAAATCGCCGCTCGTCTCGTTCAGGCCGGCCCCAGCGGGAAGGGTCCACACGATCTGCTCGACGCGGCGCCATCCGTGGGGGGCGAGGATTGCCTCGACCGCCTCGACCGGTTGATCGGCGGCGGGGACCCAGCGCGTGCAGCGGGCCTTTCGCGCGGCGAAGTAGTTTTCAGCAAGTGTATAAACGCCGGCCGGGTCCACGTCGGCCAGCCAAACGTCTCGCAATTGGTTGACTTGCGAAAGGGCGGGGTATTCCTCGGCGACGTACGCAACGCCGAAGGTGAGCGGGTCGCCGGTCGCCAACTGGGCGCACCACGCCTGATCGCTGCGGCGAATCGCAGATATCGCGTCAGGCGCTTTCATTCAGGGGATTATGACGGCAGCCGAGCGAATAGGCGATTGGAGCCTGGGCCAGGGACGGCGTTCTCGCCCTCTCGAATGAAATCGCGGAACGCGGATGTCGGAATGCGGAATTGAATGATCCGATTGCGCCGATCGTCGCGCTTCTAGCCGGGCTGGGGACAGTCCGACTCTGTTCGCGATCGCGCTCGCGTTTACATTCGCGATGAATGGAGATGACTTTTGATCGCCAGGCAGATCAAACCGCGGCGACTTCTTCCTGCTTGGCGGCGGCCTTGCGCGGCCGTGCAGCCTCGGCAGCGGCATTCGCGGCCTTGGCGGCGGTCGACTCGGCATCGGCCGCGACATTCACGCGGCGTTCCTTGAGCTTGCGGGCTTTGCCGACGCGATCGCGCAGGTAGTAGAGCTTGCTGCGGCGGACGAGACCCTTGCGCTGAACGTCCACGGCCTCGATGTGTGGCGAGTGCAGCGGGAAGATGCGCTCGACACCTTCGTTGTTCACGATGCGTCGCACTGTGAAGGTGGCGTTGGTCCCCGTGCCGCGCCGGGCAATGACCGTGCCGATGAACGGCTGCACGCGGAACTTGTTGCCTTCCTTGATGCGGATGCCGACGGACACCTGGTCGCCGATCTCGAAGACGGGTGGCTTCTTATGAAAATACTGTGATTCCACTTCGGTGATGAGTTTGTTCCGCATCGCACGTCTCCCGTCTCATAGCCGCCGGCGATCAATCCTGGCGAGTCTGTTCGTCCTGTGTTGTCTTCTTCTCGATCAAGTCCGGCCGGCGCTCCGCGGTGCGTCGCATCGACTCCTCGCGTCGCCACTGCCGGATCAGTCCATGATTGCCGCCGAGCAACACCGGCGGCACCGTCAAACCCCGAAACTCCCGAGGCCGCGTGTATTGCGGATACTCGAGAGCGCCCACACTGCCTTCACTCATCGCGTCATTCCCGCCCGATTGCGAGAACGACTCGTCCTTCGACGAATCCGGATGGCCCAACACGCCCGGCAGCAGTCGTACGATCGCGTCCACCGCGACCATGGCTGCTGATTCCCCGCCGGAAAGCACATAGTCGCCCACCGACAACTCAACAGGCGACAGGCCGATCCGCACTCGTTCGTCCACACCCTCGTAGTGACCGGCGATCAACATCAGCCGGTCGTGCCCCGCCAGTTCCGCGGCGAAGCGTTGCGTCAACGGTCGACCCTGCGGCGTCATCAAGACCAGGGTCGGTTTTCGTTCATCCTCGGCGGTCACCGCATCGACCGCGTCGAAAATCGGCTGGCACATCAGCACCATGCCGGGCCCGCCGCCGAAGGGCACATCATCGACTTTACGATGCGGATCAGTCGAATGCGCCCGAATATTGTGGCATCGAATCGTGACCTTTCCGGCCGCCTGCGCCCGGCCGATGATGCTGGCGGCGAAAAAGGGTTCGCATGCCTCCGGGAACAGCGTCAGGATGTCGATCCGCATGGCCGAGCACCGCATGTCCGGCGTGGTCGGGACCTCCCAGAGTCACGACAACTCATCGTCGGCGTGCACCCGCGGGCGTTACTTCACCGCGATGCCATTTTTCTTCAGTAGGCTGCGCACCGTGTCGCTGGTGGTCGCGCCGTGCTGCAGCCAGTATTGGATGCGCTCGCTCTTGAGCGTCACCGACTTGTTCTTGTCCTTGACGATCGGATCGACGGTGCCGAGTTCTTCGAGAAATCGTCCATCGGCGGCGTAGCGGCTGTCCGCGGCGCGGAGCCGGAAGAACGATCGATTGCGACGACCCATGCGCACCAGTCTCAGTGTGACTGCCATACTTCCTCACGTTGCTATTTCGTGGGTGAACCCACGGGCTTCTCGCTGGCAGGCGCCAACGACACCCGCAGACCGACAACGAATCTCTTATCCTAACACGACTTGCGCGCTTTGCAAGCGGGTATTCCGGCCGGACCGATACCGCCGGTCGGCCGACCAACCGGGGCCATGTCCCGCGCGTAAGTTCTGATAAGATACCGGCTTGCAATCGCCGGCGGCGGGCCGATCGTATGCCGCCGGGGGCCCCATGGAGCCGTCGCCATGCCTGACGTCGCGTTGCCGGACCTGATCGACGTGGCCGCGGGTCGCAAACCCGCCGATCTCGTCCTGCGCGGCGGACGCGTGGTCAACGTGTTCTCCCACGAAATTCAGGAGGCCGACGTCGCCCTGGTGGGCGACCGCATCGCCGGCATCGGTCAGTACGAAGGGCGCAAGACGCATGATCTGAAGGGGCGGTTCATCTGCCCCGGGCTGATCGACGCGCATGTGCACATCGAATCGTCGCTGCTGAGCGTGCCCGAGTTCGCACGCACGGTTTCTTCGCACGGCACCACCGCCGTCGTCGCCGATCCGCATGAGTTTGCCAACGTCATGGGCACCGAGGGCATCGCCTTCGTGCTCCGCGCGGCGAAGAATGCGCCGATCGACGTCTTCGTCATGCTGAGTTCGTGCGTGCCGGCCAGTCCGCTGGAGTCGGCCGGGGCCGATCTCGACGCCGAAGACCTCGTGCCGTTTCTCAACAATCCCTGGGTGCTCGGCCTCGCCGAAATGATGAACTACCCCGGCGTGATCCACGGCGATCCCGGCGTGCTGGCTAAATTGAAAATGGCCGCCGGACGCGTGATCGATGGCCACGCCCCGGCCGTGCGCGGCCGCGATCTGCAGGCCTACGCGTCGTCCGGCATCATGAGCGACCACGAGTGCACCACGGCCGACGAAGCCGCCGACAAATTGCGCAATGGTCTTTATGTCATGGTCCGCGAGGGTTCGCAGACTCGCAATCTGCGGGCCATATTGCCGCTGATTCGTCCCGAGACGGCCGAGCGGTTCCTCTTCTGCACCGACGACAAGGACGTGAGCGACCTCTTGGCCGAGGGGCAGATCGACTACATGATTCGCACGGCCATCGCCGGCGGCGTCGATCCGATCCTCGCGGTGAAGATGGGCACGATCAATACGGCCCGCTATTTCGGCCTGCGGCAGACCGGGGCGATCCTGCCGGGCTACCTGGCGAACATCGCCATCTTCGAAGACCTCAAGGCCTGCCGCGTGACGGATGTCTTCCACCGCGGTGTGCAGGTCGCGGCCAACGGCGCCTGCATCGCGCCGCAGCCAGCCGCCGATCATCGCCTCGCTCTGCGCAGCAGCATCAATGTGAAGTGGATTGAGCGCGATGACTTTCAAATCAATGTGGACCCGGCCAATGGCCGGACTTCCCCAGAAATCAAAGAACAGGCCATTGGCCGGTGCCACAACATTCACGTGATCCACGTCCTCGAAAACCGCATCGACACCGAACGCGAGGTCGACGTCGCCTGCGTGCGCGATGGACAACTCGTCGCCGACCCCACACGGGACCTGGCCAAGATGGTGGTCATCGAGCGGCACCGCGCCAGCGGCGAGATGGGCCGTGGTTTCGTGCGCGGCTTCGGGCTCAAGGCCGGCGCCATCGCCTCGACCGTCGCGCATGATGCCCACAACCTCATCGTCGTCGGGACCAACGACGCCGACATGATGGCCGCCGCGGTGCGACTGGTGAAACTCGGCGGCGGCTGGATCGCCGTGCGCGATGGCGAAGTGCTGGCCGAAGTGCCGCTGCCCATCGCCGGACTGGTCAGCGCCGCCCCGGCCGCCCAGGTCGCCCGGGAACTGGCCGACCTGCTGGCGGCCGCGAAACAACTCGGCTGCCCGCTGTCGCAACCCTTCATGGCCCTGTCATTCCTGAGCCTGTCGGTGATCGGGAAATTGAAACTGACGAATCAGGGGTTGATTGATGTGGAGCGGTTTAAGGCGATTCCGCTCGAAGCGGCGAGTGAAGAATGCAGAATGTAGAATGTAGAAATTGCTGGTGCGAGAAGGGTATTGGCGCAGACAACCCTCCCGCACCCGCTGATGCACAATGGGGAGTTCGCGATGGGGGGTTCGTGATGGAGCCCTTCGTGGAAATCGCCCCGGACTTTGTGCACCCCCTGCGCCAGCCCCACCGCCCGGCAGATCCTAGGGCACCCTCGGCCAGGCGGCGGATGACGGGGACTAGATATTCGCTGCGCGAGGGACGCGAGCAGGGTGCGCGTTGAGGAACTCATGATCCTAACAAGATACTAAGTAGAGTTGGAACGTCGCCAGCATCTATAGCACCGTCGTTATTTAGGTCGGCCGGACAAGGTCCTGTCGGTGGGCAAGATGTTCCCAGCAGAGTGATAAAGGCTCTGACATCCTGACCGCTAACTATCCCGTCACCGTCCAGGTCGCCTTGACTATTCTGAGTTTCACGAAGGAACAGGCTAAAATAGCCTCCTGCCGCTGCACGGAGCCCACCTGTCCCTATTACCTGCACCGGCAAATTGCGGTGGATTGTTGCGCCGTCGCCTAATTCGCCAAAGTAATTACCCCCCCAAGCCCAGATTCTTCCATTATCGTCGACAGCGAAGCTATTAAATCCTCCTGTTTCTACACTCATCACGTCGCTAAGGCCGGGGACAATCGCTGGGCTCAGTCGGCTTGTCCAAGTACCGTCACCTAATTGGCCATGGTCATTGGCTCCCCAAGCCCAGACTGTTCCATCATTTCTTAAGACCGTCTAACACAATGAGTTCACAAGTGCCCTGTAACAAATCAGAATGCAGCCGAGCGTGAGGAAGGCGGCATGGATGTCGGAGCGGCGTTCGTATCGAATCTTCAGGCGTCGCATGGCGTG
>Ga0268299_1000878_pt1 | contig 72658 bp, 61 predicted proteins | sample NOBtaG_FD_193484 | JGI IMG/M metagenome (GOLD analysis project Ga0268299, IMG submission 193484) | Activated sludge microbial communities from bioreactor in Nijmegen, Gelderland, Netherland - NOB reactor | ecosystem: Engineered > Bioreactor > Aerobic > Activated sludge | place: Netherlands... | reverse complement strand
GCCTCCGACATGGACATCGACGAGGGCGAGATCAAGCGGATGGAAGCGATCGTGCTGTCGATGACGCCGAGGGAGCGGAAGGATCCGTCGGTGATCGACACCTCGCGCCGCCGGCGGATCGCACGCGGCAGCGGGGCCGATCCGCAGGACGTGAGCGGGTTGGTCAAGTCGTTCAGCCAGATGCGCGACCTGATGAAGAACATGGCGGGGATGAACATGCTGCAGCGGATGAAATTCAGCGGGCAGATTTCGCAGATGGCGGCGGGGGGGATGATGCCGAACCTGCGGTCGAAGGGCAGCACGAGTACGAAACGGCGGGTGAATACGAAGGATAAACGGAAGGCGCGGAAGAAGCGGCGGTAGACCGAAAAAGTGCTTTGCTTTACGATCCAGGGTGACAACGCCGTTTGATTCGCAGCGCTCCATGTCAGATTATCCCGCTGCCAAGGCTTGATCGTGGAGGTTCAATGTTGAAAGGCGTCAAAAAAGGACAATTCATTTTGCTCGATCATGAGCCCGATGTGCCGGACGGGACCGAGGTCGATGTCGTCCTTCCCGCGGATTGGGAAGCGCAGCGTAAGAGTCTCCTTTCAGTCGGCCACCTTCCTGATTTCGGACGGGAAACCGCCGTGAATTCGGAAGGACCGGCATGACTCGCGGATGTGAACTTGATGTCGTCGTCGAAGGCGGGATGCTGCGGCCTAAGCGCAAGCTCAATTTCCCGGAACACACACGTTTGGTGATTACGATCCGCCGGGTGGAGACTACACCGGAAGCGGAATCGGCTGCGCAGAAGATGTTTGAGGACATTCGTCGATCGGGCAGAGTGCGGTTCGGTGGTTGGCACCCAATACGGGACGAGATGCACGAACGCAGTTGATGGGGCCTTCGTTCACCGAACTCCTGGGCCGGTCATGGCGTCAAGAAACAGCGCATGGTCCGCGCTGGTGACGCGTGTGTCGTCGTTGAAATCGAATACCCGGCAGGCGTCGTCCTCGAGCAGGTCGAAATAGTTCCATTCCTGGAAGCAGCGCTGCAACCGGGCCCAGTCCGCGAGGTCAAGGCGCTCGTCGTTGTTCGCATCGCCGGTCATGCCCACCAGCTCGAACCGGATCGACCCGTCGTATCGATAGATCAGCCTGCCCAGGCCGGCATTGTTGTCCGGCGTGTTGTCCTGCACCAGGATGGTGTCCGGGGCAAGTGCGATTTCGTGCAATCCCGCAGCCGGGTAGTCGAAGCTCACGTTGGCGCTGTTGAGCGCATTGGGCACGGAGTTGGTGATATCGGTTGGCACGGGATCGCTGTCGCCTGGGTTCCAGAACGCACGCGTCGTCGTGATGAAATCGGGGTAAAGCATGCCCAGATCCTGCGGCAGGAACCCCGCAGAGTCGTTCAAATAGATGCGTAGCGTGGTTCCGATATTTGCCAGCCGGTGCTGGGCAATGACCGACCGAGTAGGGACAGGAACTTGGAGCGGGGGAATTGTCTCGACCATGCCCTCATAGGTAATCAGGCTGACGAACCGCCCCTGGTTGTTGTCGGGACTCGCGTCCCAGATGAGATAGTCGTGCGGCATGAGACTGCCGAGATTGCCGGTTCGGAAGAGAAAGCTGATTTGAGCGCTATTCGCCGCATTGGGCAGCGAGTTGTTGATGGCTTGCGGTGCGGAGTTGGTGTCGCCCGGGTGCCAGAAGAGAAGCGGGTCGTTCACGATGGTCGGATACAGATGGAGTGGATCATCCAGCTTTTCGTCCGAGTCGTTCAAGTAGGTCAGGACCGCACTATGCAAACGCACCAGCTTTTTGTGCGCGATAACGGCGTTGTCGGTCACGTCGTCCGCCCACGTCACGTGCGTGAGCATTAGAAATGCCGTCAGCACAATGCACGCAATAGCCCACGATGCAAATCGGTTCATGGGTGCAACCTCCGGATGTGTCGATACGCTCAGAGTTTCGCGTGCCAGCATTGTAACCGCATCGCCGCGCTGATTCCATCGCCGAGGCCGCGAACTTCAACATGCTTGACAATTCCGCATAGGGTGGCTCTCATACGGCCTGCGGTCCGGCTTCGGAGAAGATTCTCACCATGAGACCGGACCGTCTTTTCAAGCCTAATTTCCCTGACGATGAAATCTCTTGCGACGATGTGCAGGCTGGAAGCCTGCACCACAGCGTTCCTATCCGTGGGCGGGGGGTGGTTGGGAATCCTACCAACCGCTTCGAGCGGATAGATTGCGTCGCTGATGTGGATCCCGAGGAACTTGGCGAGTACGCCGGCGAACTCGTCGATCCGCGGCGGCTGGGGACTGAGTTTTTTGTTGATCTTTCGCGGTCGATTATCGCGACGAATAACAGCCCGGACGTGGGGTTTGATGCGAGCATCAATCCTTATCGCGGGTGCGAGCACGGCTGTGCTTACTGTTACGCCCGGCCTACGCACGAGTACCTGGGCTGGTCGGCAGGGCTGGACTTTGAGGCGAAGATCCTGGTCAAGCGCGACGCGGCTGTGCTGCTGCGGCGGGAGTTGGCTTCTGCCAAGTGGGTGCCGCGGGTACTGGGCCTGAGCGGGGTGACCGATCCGTATCAGCCGGTGGAGCGCAGGCTGCGGATAACCCGCGGGGTGCTCGAGGTGCTGGCGGAGTGCCGCAACCCGGTGGGCATCGTTACCAAGAATCACCTGGTGACGCGCGACGTCGATCTGCTGGCGCAGCTGGCGGCGCACAACGCGGTCCGCGTGTGCATTTCCATCTGTTCGCTCGATGCCGGGCTGACACGCGTGTTGGAGCCGCGCACGTCGCATCCGCAGCGCCGGCTGGCGGCCATCCGGATACTTGCGGACGCCGGGGTGCCGGTCGGCGTATTCACCGCGCCGGTGATTCCCGGATTGACCGATCGCGATATCCCCAATGTACTCGAAGCCGCCGCCGAGGCGGGCGCCAAATTCGCGGGAATGACCATGCTGCGGTTGCCGTACGCGGTGGCCCCGCTGTTCGAGGCGTGGCTGGCGGCGCACGTGCCCGACCGCAAAGACCGCGTGTTGGCGCGCATCCGCGACATGCGCGGCGGAAAGCTCAACGTTTCGACCTTCGGAGAACGCATGAAGGGCAAGGGTGTGTATGCTGAACAGGTGTACAGCCTGTTCAAGGTGCACGCCCGCCGGCTGGGGCTGAATCGACGGCTGCCGGAGCAGTCGACCGCTTCGTTTCGGCGTCCACAAATCGAAGAACCCACGCCGAACGACGGGCAGCTACGCCTGTTCTGAACGTGGATAGGCCTTGATGCGGTCGCGGCGCCGGGCGAGTTCGCTCGTGTAGCGAACGCCGAGATTGCTCGCGTTCTCGCGGAGCCAATCGCTGAGCCGAGTCGTGCCGGCCGGCGGCGAATTTGTGCAGAGCAAGCCCGACATCAACCCGGCGATTTCCTCACGCGTGATGATGACGTCGCGAACGACGACGCCGGCGATCCAGCCGGCGGCATACGCGACGACTGGCGGAAGCGCAACGAGCGGGCGCGGGCGGCCGATGCATCGGCCAATACGTTCGACCAGTTCGCGATAGGTGAATGTCTCCGGACCGATGGCGTCGATCACCTGGTTCTCTTCGGCGTCGCTCGCGCGAACGGCAAGTTTAGCCAAATCGTCAACAAAGATGGGTTGCAGGCGATAGCTGCCATCGCCGAACAGGCCGAAGATCGGGAACCGGCGCAGCATCCAGGCGATGTTGTTGATCAGCACATCTTCGGGCCCGAACAAGACGGTGGGGCGAAGGATGGTATGGGCAATGCTGGTCTCGCGAAGCGCCCGTTCCAGGCGCGCCTTGCCGGAAAAGTACGCCAGCGGTGAATCCTCGGAGGGGTTGGTGATGCTCACATGGACGATGCGGCGCACACCCGCGCGCCTCGCCGCGTCAAACAGCTTCAACGTGTTGTCGACCGCGACGGACTGACGAAATCCAGCGCGGTTGAAGCGAACCCAGTAGGTGTTGAAGAGCGTATCGACGCCGTGTAGAGCGGCACGCAGCGCGTCGGGATCTTCAAAAGCCAAGGGATGTGTTTCGACGCGGTCGCGCAGGGAGCTGGATCGGTTTGGCGAATGGGTCAGGTTTCGTACGCGATCGCCGCGCGCGAGCAACCTGCGGGCGATGTACTGGCCCGAGTAGCCGAATGCCCCAGTCACCGCGGATGTACGCTGCATCTTCGTTCCGTGATACTTGTCCTTGTCCGCGCATCGGTTGACACGCGTCGCACCTGCGGGCACCGTTATGCACGGATTCGTGGCAGGCGCCCGATTCATGTTCCGCAATGCAGTGTAACATGGCCCGGGCTCGCAGCCGGTCTTTCGAAGCTTTCAGTGACGGTGAAATTTCACAGAGTTTGAAAGTCATGTGCGGCAGGTTCACGCTGGTTTCCACTGAGGAGCAGATCGCGGCTGTTCTGCCGGGGCTGGTGTTCGATGTGCCCATCGAGCCGCGGTACAACGTCGCGCCGACGCAGACGGTCGCGGCGGTGTTGAATGAGAACCCGCAGCATGTGCAGGGGGTGCGTTGGGGCCTGATTCCCCATTGGGCGAAGGACGCGGCCATCGGCAGCCGGATGATCAACGCGCGCGGCGAGACAGTGCATGAAAAGCCGTCGTTCAAGCGGCCGTTTGCCCGGCAGCGCTGTCTGGTGCTGGCTGACGGGTATTACGAGTGGACGGAGGCGCCCGGCCAAAAGCGCAGACAACCGATCTATATCCGCCGCAGGGACCGGGCCCCGTTCGCCTTCGCCGGGCTATGGGACCGATGGTCGTCGCCCGAGGGCGAGCGAATTACAACAGCGACCATCGTGACTACCGCGCCGAATGCACAGCTCAGCACAGTGCACGATCGCATGCCGGTGATCCTTCCAGCCGAGCGCATCCCGACATGGCTCGCGCCGGGTGAACAGTCGGCGGACGTGTCGCTCGCGTGCATCGCGGCGTTTCCGGGCGAACTGCTCGAGTTCTTCGCGGTTTCCACGCACGTGAACACGCCACGGAACGACGACGCCAAGTGCATTGTTCCGGTCGCGGTGGATTAAAGCTCCGATTCGTGTGAAACCCCTTCATATCGACCAGCCGGGCGCGCTGCCGTGCTGCCCAGGCGAAATGTGTGCCCTCGGGGCGTCTGACGCAATCAGACAATTCGGCGAAATGGGCTGCGCCGGGCATTTCGGGTGGGTTGATGGGCCGGTTGGCCCTTGACGCCGCGACGCGATATCGACGACAATCGGTAAGTTCGAATATCCGGGATTCTCCCTATTCAGGAGTCCCCGATGCGCCTCTTCACCGCCGGTCCAATGGGGGTGATTCGTGTGGCGCGGTTGCGTCCTTTCAGCGCGCTGCCCCACGTGGGTTCAGTTGGCAATCGATTAAGGCACCAAGCATGAACCGTGCTCAGAACGCGGGTGATCAGCCGCGACGGCAAGTCCATCGATTTCTTTTCCAGTTCGGCGTGGTTCTGGCAGTCGCCGGTGGATGGTTGGGGGCAGCCGCCGTTTTTGCTCAGCCGGATTTCGCCAACCCGCCGGATTTCAACAAGCTGGAGGTCCAGCGGATGTCCGCGACGGGGCGCGTGACCCTGGTGACCGCCGCGGATGGGACGATTATTCCGGTCAATCGCCGTCCTGGGACGGCGCGGGTCGAGCCGCTGGATTTTTTCGCGCAGTACGGCGCGGTGTTCGGCGTGATGCGGCCGGGTGACCAGCTCGTCTTGAGCGATGCGCGGGTCGATGAACTGGGTTTTGCGCGCACATCGTATCAGCAGGTGCATGGCGGCATACCGGTGTATTCCGGCGTGCTGCGTGTGCACCAGAACGCCGGGGGCGACGTGGTTGCGGCGAACGGCCGGTTCTACGAGATTCCGGAGAAACTGAACCCAGTTCCGGCGCTGACGGCGGATGCGGCGGTGGACATCGCCCGGGCCGCGTTGCCGGTGGAGGCCGCTGGCGCGCTGCTGATCGAGTCTGACCTGGTCATCGTCGATCCGGGCTGGTACGGCGACCCGTCGTGGGGACCGCGTCTGGCGTACTACGTTGAACTGGTCCACGAAGCGGCGCTGGTACACGAAGCTTTTTTCGTGAATGCGCAGAATGGAACGATTCTCGATCAGTGGTCGCGGGTATGCACGCTGCGTGACAGGAGGATCTACAACGGCAGCGGCATCACCAGCTTTCCGGGAACACCGGGGCGGCTGGAAGGTGATCCGTTGTCGATCTACCCCGACGTGAACCGGGCGTACGACTACTACGGCGACGTTTACGACTACTATTTCCGCGCGTTTGGTCGCGACAGCATCGACGGCGCGGGCCTGCCGATGGTCGCGACGGTGAATTTTTCCGCGACCGGGTATTGTCCGAATGCGTCGTGGATTCCGAGCCTGCGGCAGATGATCTTCTGTCCGGGAACGGTGACGGATGACATCGTCGCGCACGAGTTGACGCATGGGGTGACCAATTTCACCGCGAACCTGATCTACCAGAATCAGTCCGGCCAGCTCAACGAGGCCTTTTCGGATATCTTCGGCGAGTTGGTGGACCTGTTCAACGGCAATGGGGCGTTTCTGGGGGAGACCGGCGGACCGGCGTGGCCGACGCATCCGACCGGGGCGGGTCGCGACACGCCGAACGTGGCGCGCTCAGCGTGCAGCCACCAGACAAACGGATACGCGGACGGCGTGCGCTGGCTGATGGGTGAAGACGCGATTCCATTCGGCGGCGCGATTCGCGACATGTGGATCCCGACGTGCTTCGGCGATCCGGATCGGGCGAACAGCGAACTTCAGCGGTGCGAGCCGTGGGACAACGGCGGCGTGCACATCGGATCGCTCGTTCCATTGCACGCGTTTGCGATGGCCACGGACGGGAAGAGTTTCAACGGCTATTCGGTCAACGGCATCGGGCCGATCAAGACGGGCGCCGTGTACTACCGCGCGCTGACGACCTACCTCACGCCGGCGTCCGATTTTGAGGAGACCTATTATCTGGTGAACCGCGCGGCCCAGGACTTGATTGGCACGTTCCCGAACGATCCGCGGACAGGTCAGGCGTCGACGAGCGAGTTCACCGCGGCGGATGCCGCGGAGATCGACAAGGCGATGCTGGCCGCGGAAATGAACACGCGCGGCAGCTGCGGTGTGGAGCAATTGCTGAATTCGGGTTCCGCGCCGGTATGCCCCGAGCGCACGACGTTGTTCCTGGCGGATTTCGAGAGCGGCGCGGCTGGTTGGCAGACGGTGAACGTGTCCGGCTCATCGTCGCCGCAATATCAGTGGATTCTGCGGAGCAATCTGCCCGACGGGCGGTCGGGTAACGCGTGGTTCGGTCCGGCGCGGGAGAGCGCCTGCGGGGGCGGCGGCTCATCGGGCCTGCGCCAACTGGTCAGCCCGGAGATCACCTTGCCGGCGGCGCTGACCTTTCCGGCATTGAAGTTCGAGCACTTCGTGCAGACCGAGTTCGGCTTTGATGGTGGAAATCTTAAGATCAGGGTCAATGGCGGCGCCTGGACGCTGGTTCAGTCTGAAGCATTTGTATTCAACCCGTACAACATCGCGGCCCTGGATTCGGGCACGGCGATCGACGGCGAACCCGGCTTCAGCGGCGGCGGCGGCGAGTGGTACACGTCGGTGGTGAATCTCCGCAACCTGGCCTCGGGCGGCGACACGATCCAGTTTCGTTTTGATCTGACCACGGATGTATGCGCCGGGCTAGTCGGCTGGTACATCGACGACGTCGAGGTCTACGACTGTTCGATCGCGGACGACTGCAACCTGAACGGCATTCCGGACGACTCCGAGCTCGCGCTGGGCCCGCATCCGGAGGCGGTCGCGAATCAGCCGGCTGCGCCCAGCGGATTCGTGCGGCTGGGCACTGATTTCTTCTTCTCCGTGTTTGGGGCGATTGACTATGGAATGTCCTATGCCGACGACTTCTTCCTGCACATTCCGAAGCGGATCAGCGCTGTGCGCATCTGGGGCGGCTATGTCAGTGATTGGCCTGGGGACCAGGAGTTTCGCGTGCAGTTCCGCGGTCCGGATCTGTTCGGCCGTCCCGGTAACGTCTTGAACCTGCCGCCGTTCGAGGTCCAGGTTTTCTGGCATTCGACGGATGTGGTGGTAAGTGGGCTGAAGATCTGGGAGATTGAATTGCGCCTGGTCAGTCCGGTGCTGTTGCCGAAGGGCCACTACTTCGTGGAGGTCAACCGCACCAGCACGCTGCCCGGCGATTTTTTCTGGCAGTTGGCGGATTTTGGCAGCGACCAGTCGATCGGCCGGAAGCGCTATTATGTCGCCGACGACGAACCCGCCACCCAATGGTTCCCCGGCGCAAACGTCGACCTGGCGATGCGTGTGGAGGCGGGCGTGCTGGGGTCCGACTGCAACTTGACCGGGGTACCCGACGACTGCGAGATCGCCACGGGTCTTGCACCGGACGACAACGGGAACGGCCTGCCCGACGCCTGCGATCCCGACTGCAACGGCAACGGCCGTCCCGATGATCTGGACGTGATGCTTGGATTCAGCGCCGACTGCAACGGCGACCTGATGCCCAACGAGTGCGACGGCGACTGCAACGGCAACGGCGTATCTGACCGTTGCGACCTGGTGAACGCGGTGTATGCGTCCCCCGCGACGGATCAATGTGCAGATGCCAAGCCCATCTGCGGTGGAATCTATGCTGGGTCGACCGTGGGCGCGAGCAAGGACGGCAGCGCTTCGTGCGGGGGCTCATCGAATGCGCCGGATGTCTGGTACCGCTACACGCCGATGACTACGGGCTACCTGGTGGTGTCGACGTGCGACACCGACTTTGACACCGTCGTTTCAATCCATGCCGGATGCCCGGGTTCAGCGGTGAATCAGCGCGACTGCAACGATGACTGGTGCTTCGCGATCGGCGGTTCGCGTTCGTACACCGCGGTCGTGCCGGGAACGACGTATTATGTGCGCGTGTCCGGGTTCAACGGCCAGTCTGGCGATTTCAAGCTCCAGGTCGATCTCGCGGCGCCATGCCTGGACGCGGCGCTGGTGGATTGTGATGACGATGGCGTGCTCAATTCGTGTGATCTGGCGGCGGGAGCGCCGGACTGCAACCATAATCTGGTACCCGATTCGTGCGACATTGCGCTGGGAATATCCAAAGACTGCAACCTCAACACGGTTCCGGACTCCTGCGAGCCCGACAACGACGGCGACGGCGTGATCAACGCCTGCGACGGCTGCCCGAACGACGCGAACAAGACGGCGCCGGGTGTGTGCGGATGCGGCAACGCCGACTTCGACAGTGACTTTGACGGCGCACTGGACTGCCTGGATGGCTGTCCGTTCGATTATGCCAAGACCGCGCCGGGCATCTGCGGGTGCAACGTGGCCGAATCGACGCAGGACAGCGATGCCGACGGATCCGCCGACTGTGTCGACGGATGCCCGAACGACCCCGCCAAGAAGGCGCCGGGCAAGTGCGGCTGCGGCGTTGCTGAAACCGACACCGACGGCGACGGAGTGCCCAACTGCCTCGATCGCTGCGCGGAGGGTGACGACCGGATCGACACGGACAAGGACGGCACTCCGGACTGCGCCGACGGTTGTCCGAGCGACGCCAAGAAAGTCGATCCGGGTCAGTGCGGGTGCGGCGCGTCCGACGACGATCCCGATCGCGACGGGGTCGCGACGTGCGTCGACAACTGTCCGATGAACGCCAACCCCGCCCAGGAGGACACGGACGTCGACGGTGTCGGCGACATGTGTGACGGATGCCCGTTCGACCCGAACAAGACCGCGCCGGGCGTGTGTGGCTGCGGCTTGGTGGACGTCGATTCGGACGGGGACGGTCTCTACGACTGCGCCGATCCGTGCCCGAACGATCCGACGTCAAACAACATGGACACGGATAACGACGGCGTTGGCGATGCCTGCGACGATTGCCCGTTTGACGAAAACAAGACCGCTCCGGGTATTTGCGGATGCGGACGCAGTGACGCGGACATCGATGGCGACGGCGTGGCGGAGTGCGACGATCTTTGCTTTGGCACCCCGCCCGGCGTGACGGTGGATACGAACGGCTGTTCGCCCACCGCGACCCCGCCGCCCCAGCCGACGCCTGCGCCCGATGCCGACAACGACGGCGTGAGCGACGAACTGGACGCTTGCCCCGGAACGTCAGCCGGCGCCGCGGTTGACGCGGTGGGCTGCCCGGTTGGGGCGTCCATCGACGACGGATCGGATGACCCCGCCTGCGGGTCGATCGGCGCGGTGGCGATGCTGCTGATGGTCGTGGGTCTGGCAGGCATGCGACAGCGCATGCGCTGATTCGTTCGAACTTGGCACGCGGCTGGTCAAGGGTCAGTTATACGGTCCGCGTGCGGCAAGCGCCGCGCGGCGGCCGGGATGGCGAATAAGGCGTCATCGGCCGGCGCGAAACTCAGATTCGAAATCTGCGCGAAACCGATGTAATCGCCGCAGGGCCCCGCGCCTTTTCGCCAGGGCCAGAATTCCCAACGAGTCGCAAGGGTCACGCTGCCCAGTTGCACCGGATCGGCGTAGGTGACGGCCTGTGCCTCGGGGGCATCGGGGTTGGCGGCTGCCGCTCCCTGGGCGACGTAGGCCTGGGCGCTCAACTGGCCAGTCTGCGGATCGGCGTAGAGGATGTAACCGTCATACCCCGCCTCGCGCCGGTGCGAGTAGCGCTGGGCGCGCAGCGCCGGCCGCGGCGCTCCCGTGTACGGCAGGTCACCCAGCGCAAGCAATTGGACATAAGGGCTGCGCAGCTTCACCGGGGCCATCAGCAACCACGGCCAGGTCATGACCAGTTCGCGGGCGAAGGCCGGATTTGCTGATTCCGGCGCGACCCACACGTCAAATCCGTCGAAAACGACGCGCGTGCCGTCTTTGAGTACAGCCGTTGCGCGCGGGCTGTTCCAGTCGCAGGTCAGCCGGGCCTGCACCGGCGCGTTCAGGCCGAGTTGTGCGTCGATGTCGCAGACGAGCGCCTGACCCGCAGGCCAGGTGACGGCGCCGTGCGCGGATTCCACTTGTTCGATGAACTTCGCGCGGGCGCGCTGTTCGCCGCAGCCGGTCAGGGTCAGGCCGGTCGCGGACCAGACCAGCAGCAGCGTCGAATGGGACAGGCGGCCGAAGTTTTGCATGGACCCGATCCTCCGTGACGCCGGATGGTTGCCGCGCGCGGCGTGGAACGTTGCGCAGCCAACCGGGCCGGCTGCCGCCGGCGCAACGTGTCAGTCGTCGCAGCGGCGCTTGTAGTGGTCGCGCTCATCCTTGAGTTCGCGTTTGTCGTCCTCGAGATCGCGGACTTTCCCGCGCAAGTAGCGGATTTCCGAATAGGCTTCGGCGAGTTTCTGCCGGGCATGCTCGTGCGACTCGGTGGGGGGGACCTGCGACGGATCCGCCACTTCGGCATGCGACTGGTAATTGATGCGCTCGGGCGCTTTCACGGAAACGCATCCGGAAGCCGCGGCCGCGAGTCCCAGCGCGACCAGTCCGATCTGTCGATTTGTCCGCTTCATCTGGTGTCGATCTCCCATTGTGAAAAACATTATACAAGCCGCGCCCGAGTCGGGAGCCGCCAGACCCTACCGGCCGCTCGCGGCGGAAGGCAAGTCGCGCAGCGGATCCGCGTAGAGCGTCGGGCCGTCGCCCAGATTATCCGCCCGGGCGTCATCGAGCGACACCCCGCTGTCGAGTTTTCTCGGGAAACGCGCGCCCGCGAGCGGGGCGGCGTGGCCATCGGCGAAACCGATGTTGGCAACGGGGTCGCGGGCGCGCTCGTGGCGATACCCGATGCGGCGTTTGGCGTCTTCCGGCCGGGTGGCCTCCTGGTTTCCCGCGTAGATTCCGTCGGCCAGGGCCACGAGCTGGCCCGGGCGGCGAAAGGCGTCGAAACGGCTCGCGCGCATGATCCGGCCGCTGGGGCTGGGGCCGTAGCCGACGGAGCCGGTGAAATGCGCGCCGGGGATGAACTCGCGCGGCAATCCGTTGGGATTATCGCCGTTGATCCAATAGGCGACGCGAATGATCCGGCGGAAGCCGCGCTCGGGCAGGGTTCGCGGAAAATCGCCGAAGATGGTGACCGCGGCGGGCCAGTCCATGTAGCCTTCCGCGTGGCCCTGCGGAGCACCCGCGCGATCGAACGGTTCGGCGCGCTGGTCGCGGGTCATCGGGCAGACAAACGGATTCCCGCGCAACTGGTTGTCGCCGCGGACATGTCCGTCACGATCCAGGATCGGCCCCCAGCCATCGAACGGGTTCGCGGTCGAACCGATGACGCCGCGCATGTTGTAGGATGGGACGATCAGGCCGGCGTTGTCGGTCGCGTAGGTCTGAACTCCTGTCACGAGCGCCCGCAGGTTGGCCAGGCACGCGACGGATTTTGCCGAGCGGCGGGCGCCGCGCAGCGCGGGCAGCAGCACCGCGACGAGCAGCGCGAGGATGGCGATCACCACGAGCAGCTCGACGAGCGTAAACGACGTACGATTCGAATGCGGGGTGCCATGCCCACGCTTGCGTGGGCATGTGAAGCGGTTCCAGGCCTGACCATACGCCATGGCCACGCGAGCGTGGGCATGGCAAGCGGATTCGCGAACCTGATCTGCGTCCATGATTGTCGCTCAGTTCGCGCAGTTTGCGTTTGCAGGAATACCGCTGCCGCTGAAGCATCGCTGCAGGCGGGCGAAGTCCGCCAGGTCCACATTGAGATCCGCGTCAAGGTCAGGCACGCGGCAAGCTACGTCCACCTCCTGGCCGGGTCCCTCCAGGCAATCCACCAGGCGCGCATGATCGGCCAGATCGACGTCGCCATCGAGGTCAAAATCCGCCGCTGCGGCGGCCGCGCGCACCGTATCGAATCGCAATAAGCGGTTGCTGTTCGTGTCCACGATGAACAGGTTCAGCGCCGCGTCGGATGCGAGGCCCGTCGGGCCGAAGAGCGCGTCGGCGTCACTGGTGAACGGCCCGAGGCCGTGGTTGATCAGGTCGGAGTCGAAGCTGCCGAGTTGACCATAGACCGCGTCGGCTGTCGACTGGTCGTGCAGCGGATCATGGTAAACCAGCACGCGATGGTTGAATGAGTCGGCGATGTTGAGCGCGCCGGCGGCGTCGACGTGCAGGTCGATGGGCAGTTGCAGGCCGGAAGTGAGTCCGCCCTGATCGGGCAGGCCGCTGGCGAAATCGGGTTGGCCGAAAACCGCATCGGCCGCGTCGTCACTGTTCAGCGGATCGTCGTAGCGGACCACGCGATGGTTCTGCCAGTCGGCCACGTACAGGTTGCCGTAGGCATCGAGGGCGATGCCGATGCAGTTGAAGAGGTTGCCGGCTGAGGGCGCGTCGCCGTGCTCGCCGGCGCCGTCATTGTTCTTCGCCCGCCTGGTGAAATCCCCGAATTGGCCGAGGACGAGATCGGCAACGGGCTTATTCACCGCCGGCGCGGCGTAGTGCAGGACGCGGCTGTTGCCGGAGTCGCTGATCCAGACGTGGCCGTCACGGGCAATGACGCGCCCTGGGAACAGCAGACTGTCGGGCAGGGCGCTGGCGGGGTTGTCGCCGCGGCGATCACCTTGTCCCAGGTTCGGTCCATTGCTGGAAAAATCTCGCTGGCCGATGACTAGATCGGCGATGCCGTCGGATTGTGCCGGGTCGTTGAAGCGCAGCACGCGATTGTTGAAGGCATCGGCCACCCAGAGGTGTCCGGCGTCATCCACGCTGAGCCCCTGCGGCAGGAAAAATGTGTTCGGCCCCGCGCCGGCTGGCAGCCCGCGGTTGGGAGCGTTGCCGCTGAAGTTGGCCTGACCGATGACCATGTCGGCGGGCGCTCCGGTGGTGAACGCGGCTGCGTCGGGCCAACTCAGCACGCGATGGTTGTCCGCGTCCGCCACGTACATCCGACCGTTCGCCGCGAGGGCGACGTGTGCCGCGTTGGACAGGGCGAGATTCTGGGCGGTAGGCAGAAACGCGGGCTGATTCGGATCGACGGAGACAAAATCCGGTTGGCCGAGCACCGCATCGGCGGAGGTGTCCTGAGGTGCGGCGCGGAGCGCGCTGGTGGCTGCGGCGAAGGACACGAGCAACGCGAGTCCGCACACGATGCAATGCAATAAAGCGCCGCGCATGGTACGCTGACTCCGGCCGAATGCACTCGGGTCCATCCACTGGACCGCGCCATTGCGGAGTATAGGCCGGCCGCTCGCGAGTTCCACCGGCACCGGCGACGTGTGCAGCCCTCTACCAGATTGGTGCGAGGCGCAGCAGCACGTCCGCGATCGCGCACGCGCCGAAGATGAGGCTGACCAGGCCGTTGATGGTGAAGAACGCGAGATTCACCCGCGAAAAATCATCCGCACGGACCGCGGCATTCTCGACTACCAGCAGCACCGCGACGACGGCGACTCCCGAATGGTAGAGCCAGCCGAGTCCGGCGGAACGTCCCAGCAGAAGCAGCAGGACGACGACGAGCACGTGGAGCAAACGCGTCACCCACAGCGCCGCCCGGGGCCCGATCCGCGAAGGCAGGCTGTGCAGCCCGGAACCGCGGTCTACGGCGATGTCCTGGCACGCGTAGATGATGTCGAAGCCGGCGATCCAGCAGGTCACCGCGAGGGCGAGCAGCACAGCCGGTATGCCCAGGGTAGGCGGGTGGATGGCGAGCCACGCCGCGATGGGTGAAAGCCCTATCGCCGCGCCCAGCCAGAAGTGGGCGTACCGCGTGAAGCGCTTGGTGAAGGAGTAGATGCACAGAAACAGTAGCACCGGCCCGCCCAGCCACATTGGCCAGGGATTGCCCAACCATACGTAAAAACCCACACAGGCCAGGGCAAACGTGACGAAGAACAGCCCCAGGAACAGCCAGGCCTGAACCAGGCTGAGCCGGCCGGCGGGCAGCGGGCGATTGGCGGTGCGCGGGTTCGCCGCGTCGATGCGCGCGTCTACGATGCGGTTGAAGGTCATGGCCACGCTGCGCGCCGCGACCATGCACACGACAATGAGCACGAGGTGCAGCAGACCCGGCCGGCCTTCGGGCAGCGCCCGGCCGGCGAGAAACGTCGCCACCAGCGCGAACGGGAGCGCGAATACGGAGTGGGCGAACTTGATCATCTCCGCCCACGTGCGCAGGCTGGAGAACGGTCGCGAATTGACCGCGGGGGACGCCGCGCCGTTCACGACGCGTCCTCCGACGAGTTTGCCGTGCTGTCGAGCATGTCCGTCCAGCGTGTGTTCAACGGGTGGGGCACGTCGAGCAGGTCGAGGAGTTTGCCCACGACGAAATCGACGAGTTCGTCGATGCGCTGCGGCAACATGTAAAAGCCCGGCGACGCCGGGCAGATGATCGCGCCGGCGTGCGACAGCCGCAGACAGTTTTCGAGGTCCAGATGACTCAATGGCATCTCGCGCGGCACGACGATGAGCCGCCGGCGCTCCTTGAGCGTGACCTGCGCGGCGCGGGTGATGAGGTTGTCGCCCATGCCCGCGGCGACCTGCGCGAGCGTGTTGCCGCTGCACGGGCAGATGATCATTCCCGCGGTTTTTGTTGAGCCGCTGGCCAGCGCATCGCCCACGTCCTTGTACGGGTGCAGCACCAGCCGATCGTCGACTCGACCGAGCAATGACTGGGAACTGATTTCGTCGAGGGCCATTTCGTCGTGAAACAGCCGCCGCCCGAGGGGCGATACGATGAGGTGCGCCTCGGCGCCGCCCGCGATCAGGCACTCGATCAGGCGGCGGGCGTACAGCGCGCCGCTCGCGCCGGTGACGGCAACCACCACGCGTTTGAGCGCGGCGTCCTTGTCATTGGGATTCATGGTAAGGCCTCGGATTCCAATGGCGGCAGGGCACGCAAGCGCTTGGCCGCGGTGTCCGTCCAGAGACTGTCGGGGAAGTCTTTCTGCAACTGGGAGAGCGTTCTGCGCCCGCGCGCATCCATCCCCGCGTCGAGACAGGCTACGCCCAGCCGGTACAGCGCCTCGTCGCGCGCATCGCCATTCGGATAGCGATCCACACAGGCCTGCAGGTGAAAGATGCGTTCCTCGACCGTGGTCGCGGTGAGCGCGAGTTTGAGGCTGATGTTGTCGGCCAGAAGGCACTGGGGATAGGCGCGCAGGAGCGCACGCAGGTTCTCGGCGTAATGCGGCGTATGTGGATCAAGTTGCAGCAACCCCGGCTGACGCGGTTCTCCGGGCAGCGCGCCGCAGAGTGGACGGACGCCGTACTGCGGATCGTTGCCGTTGTGCAGCAGTAGGTTGAGGAGAATGCGCCCTTCGAACACGACGTTGTCGACCAGGATGTGCAGACCGGCGTCCGGCGGCGCGGAAGACAGCACTTTCTTGACGGACGCGGTCTTTTCCGGCGCGGCCGAGTTCGGGTTGGGCCGCTGTGGCCCGTAGCGGCTGACCAGTTCGTCCAGCAGTTCGATCGCCTTCGCGAATCGACCGGCGCGGGCCTCGAGGATCGCCACCTTGTGGCGCGCCACCGCTGAAATGCTCAGATCGGGGGCGTTGTGAATGACCTTGCGCCAGGTCAGTTCGGAGCGCGGCGAGGACATCGGAAAATCGAAGTAGAACCTCAGCAGCTTCTTTTTCTGGAAGGCTTCGACGTCGATGCGCGCGTCATGCGCCTGACCCTGCAGGTAGAGCATGTTGGGGGCGTGGCGGCTGTCGGGGAACGAGCGGACGAAATCGCGGCACTCGGCGATGAAGTCTTCTTTCTGCTGGGCCACGGCTGTGCGCATGTCCGATGCGGTGTCCAGTTCGAGTGCGAGCCGCAAGTCGACCTGGTCGCGGTACACTTCGAGCGGGGGTTTCGCGTCGCGCCGGCGCTCCCAGGCCTCGCGCGTGATCAGGTCGAACCACGCGCGCCCGTCGCGTTCGCCGAATTCGTCCTGGAAGCGTTGTTCGAGCAGGCGATAGTACAGCTCGTCGCGGCCCACGCGCCACTCAAAGACCAGTACCGGCACCGCAAAGCAGATGAGCAGCAGCGGGGCGATGACGCCCGGGCGGTAATTGACCAGTCGGGCCATGAACAGCACGAGCCCCATGATGAGACACGACGCGAACGTCGCCAGAATCCACGGTGCATAAAACTTGATGCGATCCGCCGGGTTATAGTGTTCAACGGGCGGCGTGGCCTGCCGGGACGCGCCCCAGAAGTACAGCATGACCAGCGACAGACCCAACAGCGCGGAGGCGTAGCGAAAGCGGAAGCGAAACGGCTTGACCGACGCGAGGATGCACGCGCCGGTGATGTTGATCGCCAGCCAGGGCATGACCGCGACCAGCGCCACGATCAGGATGAACGGAATGCTGCACGGAAAACGATAGAGAATCGCGATCAGGATCGGCACGGAGACCAGCGCGGCCAGAAGCAGGCCGACCACCACTCCATGCCAAGGGACCAGGTCCACGCGAATGGGGAACAGCACGAAATTGCCCAGGTTGGCGTCGCCGCGCGGCACGAACGTGTCCGCGACGACGCGCCAGTAGTTCTCTTCCGCCGGCGCGAAGTTCACGCCCGTGCGCAGCCAGTACGCGAAACAGCCCAGGCCGACGAAGAGCAGGATGTTCACGACGAGCAGGATGATGGCGCGCTTGCGGTACTTCGGGGACGTGCGCGACCAGACGTCGATGATCGTCTGCTCGCCGGCCTCGTCAGACAGCACGGTCGTGTCGGCTGTGGTCATCCCTTACCCTTCGTCCCGCGATAGATGGTCACCACGCCGAACGTGAGCGGCGCGGCGATGACGTCTTGAAACCCGGCCGCCGTTAGCCGCGCGCAAAGCTGTTCAGCATCCAGAAAGGATACCACCGACCGCGGCAGATAGCGATACGCGCCGCTGCGGTCGCGCGCCACCAGCGCCGCGGCCAGGGGCATGAACCGGCCGGAGTAGAATTCGTGAACGGCCCGGACCAGCGCGTTCGGCGGGCGCGTGAATTCGAGGATCACGGCGCGGCCGCCGGGTCGCAGCACGCGGTGCATCTCCGCCAGTCCGCGATCCAGATTCTGGAAATTCCGCACACCGAAGGCGCAACTGGTCACGTCAAACGCGGCGTCCCGGAACGGCAAGCAGAGTCCATCCGCTTCGCACCAGTGCAGCCGCCCGCCGGGCGCTGGGCGATCACGTGCGGATGTACCACTGCGCATCGCCGCGCGCCGCAACATTTCGTGCGCGAAATCCGCCCCGACAAACTGCCCGACTTGCGGGGCCTGCCGGGCGAAGGTACGCAGCACGTCGCCGGTCCCGCAGGCGATGTCCAGAACCGCGTCGCCGGGGCGGGGATCCGCCGCCCGGACCAGCCGGCGCCGCCAAGCCCGGTCGCGTCCGCCGCTGAACACCGTGTTGATCAGTTCATATGTCGGCGCGATGGCGTCAAACATGCGGCGGACGCGATCCGCCTTGTCGGGCTGTACGTGCGGCTGAGTCAACCGCCGTTCATCCCACACGGTTTGAGTTGTCGCGGGTTCACTTCCCGACATGCTGGTCGACCGCTCCGCGTTGAAGGCTTCACGCCACGCGCATTCTATAGCATGCCGGACCGGCTGCCACGCATTCGCCGAGGCGAACCGAATTCACCGGAAGTACTTGCACGGATTGGCTTGCATCGCGCTGCGTACTCGGGTGCAATGTCCGCGGCATGAAGGCGTCGGAATCACACGGCAAGGCTGGTGACCGCGCGGCGCGGGCATTGCTCGCGACGATGAAGGAACTGGTCGACGCGGTTGAGCGGCTGCAGTTCTCAGCCCCGGTCACTCACGTGTACAACCCGCTGGTCTACGCCCGAAAGTCGCATGTCGCTTATCTTCGCCGGTATGCGCGACCCGGGTGCGAAGCGCTGCTTCTGGGGATGAACCCAGGTCCGTTCGGCATGGCCCAGACGGGCGTGCCCTTTGGCGAGGTCAGCGCGGTCCGCGACTGGCTCGACATCAGGGAACGGGTCGACCGGCCGGCGGTCGAGCATCCCAAGCGCCCGGTGCATGGCTTTGAATGTCCGCGCCGGGAGGTCAGCGGGGCGCGACTGTGGGGTTGGGCGAAGGACCGCTTTGAGACGCCGGAACGATTCTTTGATCGGTTCTTCGTGGTGAACTACTGTCCTCTGGTTTTTCTGGAGGCGTCCGGGCGCAATCGCACGCCAGATTGTCTGCCGATCCGCGAACGTGTACCGCTGATGGAGGCGTGTGATCGTGCCCTGCGCCGCACGGTCGAGACCCTGCAGCCGCGCGTGGTGGTGGGCGTCGGCAAGTTCGCCGAGCAACGCGCCGCCGCGGCGCTGGCCGACATGAACCTTCGCGTCGGCGGGGTGCTGCACCCCAGCCCCGCTAGCCCCGCGGCAAACCGCGACTGGGCGAACGTGGCCGCGAAACAGCTTCAAGACCTTGGACTCGGCTGCGGGAGGAGATGAACGATGGTCACCAGCGTCGACGCGGCAGGCATTCGCATGGCGGTCACGGACGAAGGCTCGGGCGTGCCCGTGCTGCTGGTGCATGGATTTCCCCTCTCAGCCGGCATGTGGTCGAAACAGGTGAGTGTGTTGCAACGTACGCACCGGATCCTTGCGCCCGATCTTCGGGGCTTCGGCGGGACCGAGGTCACCGATGGCGAAGTGACGATGGAGCAATTCGCCGACGATCTGGCAGCGCTGCTCGATGCCATGGGTGTCGAAGAGCCGATTGTGCTCTGCGGCCTGTCCATGGGTGGATATATCGCGCTGGCGTTCTGGCATCGGCATCGTGAACGGCTGAAGGCGCTGATTCTCTCGGACACGCGGGCGACCGCGGACGCGCCGGATGCCGCGAAGGGACGACGCGACATGGCCGACCGCGTGCAGCGCGAAGGTCCTGCGCCCCTGGTTGATCAGATGCTGTCGAAACTGATCAGCCCGGCGACGGTCCGTGATCGTCCACAGGTGCGGGATGAGTTGAGTTCGATGATGATGGGGTGTGCGCCGGTCGGTGTTGCCGCGGCGGCGCGCGGCTTGGCGCGGCGGAAGGACTGGACGGATCAGTTGGGTGAGATTGACTTGCCCGCGCTGGTACTTTGCGGTGCCGAGGATGCGATCACCACTCCGGCGGAGATGCAGCGCATGGCCGCGGCCATGCCGGACGCGCGCTATGTCGAAATACCTGGGGTCGGCCATGTGCCGCCGATGGAAGCGCCGGAGGCGTTCAATACCGAGGTGCGCAGGTTCCTGGACCAGCTTGGGTAACATTCCGCCGATCGTTTGCGACGTGACAACACGGTATGACTACGTGGCAGTCCAAGTTGAACTTTCTCCATGGCCCTGAGTAAACACGCCGAAGCCGCGCAAGTGCTCGACGAAATCGGCGCCGCGATCAGCGGCGAGGTTCGAACCGACCGGCTGGCGCGGGCGCTGTATTCGACCGACGCCAGCATCTACGAGATTCCGCCTGATGGGGTGGTGCACCCGCGTAGCGCCGCCGACGTGTGCGCGGCGGTGCGCATCTGCGCCAAGCATGGTCTACCCATCACCGCCCGCGGCGGCGGCACCGGCCTTACCGGCGGGGCGATCAACCGCGGAGTGCAGCTCGATTGCTCGAAGTATCTCAACCGGGTGCTGGAGATCGATCCGGCCAAACGCATCGCGCGGGTCGAGCCTGGGGTCGTGCTGGATGAACTCAACGCCGTACTCGCGCAGCACCGGCTGCACTTCTCGCCCGACGTGGCCACCTCCAGCCGGGCCAACCTGGGCGGCATGATCGGCAACAACTCGTGCGGGGCGCACTCGGTCATGTTCGGTCGCACGTGCGATCACTTGCTGGGCGTGGATGTCGTGCTCGCGGACGGATCGCCGTACACCTGGGGGGTGGATGCGCCACAGAAGGACAATCCCTTGGCGGCGCATGCCGAGCAGGTCTTGCGCAAGGTGCGCCGGGATCTCGCGGATGAGATCGAGGCGCGCTATCCAAAGGTGTCGCGCTGCAATGGTGGCTATGCGTTGGACCGGTTCGCGCTCGAGGGGCGACCGAACGTTGAGCAGGTGATTTGCGGGAGCGAAAGCACGCTGGCGGTGATCGTGGGGGCCACGATCGACCTGACGCCGCTGCCGGCGTGCAAGGGCATGGTCGTCGCGCACTTTGACGACCTGCTGGATGCGCTCGGGGCGACGCCGACGATCCTGGCGCACAATCCGGCTGCGGTCGAGCTGGTCGATCGCATGATCCTCGACTCCACGCGGGACAATCCCGCCATGGCCCGGCGGCGGCATTTCATCAACGACGCGCCGGCGGCCATCCTGATTTGCGAGCTGTATGACGAGAATGAGCAGTCGCTGAAGGACCGCCTGCGCGCGCTCGCCGATCATCTGGTGCGTGAGGGCATGGGTTATGCCCATCCGATCTTCACCGACGCGAAGCCGCAAGACGATGTTTGGTATGTGCGGAAAGCCGGATTGGGCTTGCTCAATTCAAAGCCGGGCGACCGACAGGCGTATTCGGTGGTCGAGGACACGGCGGTGCACCCGCACCTGCTGCGCGACTACATCGCGCGTTTTGACGCGATCATGGAGGAGGAGGGCGTCAAGGAACGGCGCTATTACGCGCACGCCAGCGTCGGGTGCATCCATGCGGGTCCGGTGCTGAATCTCAAACGCGGCGACGACGTGCAGCGCATGTTCCGCATCGCCGACCGCATCAGTTCCCTGGCCATCGAATTCGGCGGCACGGTGACCGGCGAGCACGGCGACGGCATCGTCCGTTCGCAGTGGCTCGAAAAAGTGTACGGACCGAAGATCATCGCGGGCTTCCGGCAGATCAAGACCGCGTTCGATCCACAGGGAATTCTCAATCCAGGGAAAATCGTCGACCCGCTGCCGATGATCTCCAACCTGCGCTACGGCGCGGGCTTCGAGTCCAAAGACTACGCGACGACGCTTGACTTCAGCGTGCACGGCGGCATCGCCGGGCTCGCGGGCATGTGCAACGGCGTCGGCCAGTGCCGCCAAAAACTCGTCGGCACCATGTGCCCGTCGTACATGGCCACCGGCGACGAGGTACACACCACGCGCGCCCGGGCGAACGCCTTACGCATCGCGCTGTCCAATCGCGACATGCTCGACGGGCTGGACGATCCCGCGCTTGACGAAGTTTTTGACCTGTGCCTGAGCTGCAAGGCGTGCAAGACGGAATGCCCCACGGGGACTGACGTGGCCAAGCTCAAGGCGGAGTGGCTCGCGTACAAATATCGCCGTTCGGGTGTGCCGCGCAGTGCGCGGTTCATCGGTGATTCCGCGGGTCTTGCGCCTTGGGGCAGCCGCTTCGCGCCGCTGAGCAACTGGGTGCTGCAATCCGGCGTCGTCCGCGCGTGGATGGAGCGACGCTACGGGCTGGATCGCCGCGTGCCGCCGCCGAAATTCGTCCGCCGCACCTTTCGCAAGTGGTTCGCCCAGCACATTCGCGGCACGCCGCCGGCGGTGCGCGAGGACAAGCCCAACGTCGTGCTCTTCGTGGACACTTGGACGAACCACTACGTGCCGCAGCAGGGCATCGCCGCGGTGCGCGTGCTCGAGGCGCTGGGGTTCAACGTGCTGGCGCCGAAGACGGCCTGCTGCGGGCGGCCGTTGATCAGCAAGGGGCTGCTGCCCGAGGCGAAGCTGCTCGCTGAGCAGAACGCGCGCAAGCTGGCAGGTTTCGCGGAGATGGGGATTCCCATAGTCGGGCTCGAACCGTCGTGCGTGTCCGCGCTCACCGATGAACTGCCGCAGTTCGTGCGCACGCCGCCGGCGCGGCGCATCGCGCAGCAGGTGCGGATGGTTGAGACGCTGGTGGCGGAGGCGCTGCGGACCAGGCCGGACGCGCTGCGTTTCGACGCCCGCCGGGCCGGGACGATCCTTTACCACGGCCATTGTCATCAGAAGGCACTATACGGCACCGCCGATGCGCTGGGTATTCTCAAGTGCGCGACCGCCGAGCACGCCGGCGAGATCAACAGCGGCTGCTGCGGGATGGCGGGTTCTTTCGGCCACGAGCACGACCACTACGACGTGGCCAAGGCGGTCGGCGAACAGCGGCTGTTCCCAGCCGTCCGCGCCCGGGGCGACGCCGAGATCGCCATTTCCGGCTTCAGTTGCCGCCACCAGATCGAGCACCACACCGGCGTACACGTGCGGCACGTACTCGAAGTTCTCGCGGACGCCATCGCGGACGCGCCGTCAGCCGGCCCCGGGTGATTGCCGGGGCGGAATCGGCTTTGCCTGGCGGTTTAATCGTGCCGTGTCCCGCGAATGGCCCCGCGGCCCCGAATCTCTGAGCCGGATGCCGCGTGCGGCGCTATCATTCATGTGGGGACGGCGAAACACTTCGGGAGGTGACGCATGGGATCTCTCAGAACGTTTCACATTTTCTTTCTGCTGGTGGTGATGGCCGCGGCTGATCTTTTCGGCATCTGGTCGATCTGGGATTACCAGCGCAGCGGCGACGGGACGATCCTGCTGTTGGGCGTGTTGGCCCTGGTCGGCGGGCTCGCGTTGATTCCCTACACGGTGTGGTTCATCCGCAAGCTGAACCGCGCGCACATCACCTAGTGAGGCCGGTGGTGGAAGAGTTCGTCAGCGAACCGATCGCGCCCACTGGCGGAGCATTTGACTGCGCGGCGATGGCCCGGGGCGAGCCGGGTCTGCCGGGCGGCTTCGTCTGGCGCGGCGCGGTGCATCGCATCGTCGCGCTGGCGCAGCGCTGGAAGGAGACCTCCGCGGAGGGCGCGCACGCCGGCGGGCAGATCTACCTGCGCCGCCACTATTTCAAACTGCGCATGGACAACGGGCAGACCTGGACGGTGTACTTTTTGCGCCAGACGCCGAAGTCCGGTCCGGCGACAGTCCGGTGGTTTCTTTATCTCGTCGAAGAAGGGGCTGCGCTCGCCTGAGGCAGCGCGCGGTCCGCGTCAACTCCGCTCTGGACGATGCGCGCGGTAGCCACTACAAGTCACACCCGTTGGCGTCTGTAGACCACACGACAGTTTCATCGGACGAGATTCATGGCGATGCTCGCATTCTCCTCGGACAAGCTGAACGAACCCATCCGGCAGTTGATGGGCACGACGTTTCTCGCCGTTGAGCTGGATGAGACCATCGCCCACGTGCTCGAAAGGGCACGCACCAGTCCGCTCGCGGACCGGATCGTGTATTTTTACGTTGTGGACGGGAGCGGCAGGCTCCAGGGGGTGATACCCACGCGCCGGTTGCTGATGGCCGCACCGGAGGCGCGTGCGCGCAACATCATGGTGGCCAGCGTGGTTTCGTTGCACGCGGACGCCACACTGGGTGAAGCGAGCGATGCGTTTCTGCGCCATCGCTTTCTGGCGTTTCCGGTGGTGGACGATGGGAATCGGCTGGTCGGCGTCGTGGATGCCACGATCTTCACGGGTGAGCTTTCCGGCCTGGCCGAGAAGCGGTCGCAGGATGACGTATTCCAGCTCATCGGCGTGCACCTGCAGGCGCGGACCACGGCGGTCACGGCGTACCGTGAGCGCTTCTGCTGGCTGTTGACCAATGTCGCGGGCGGTCTGATCTGCGCCCTGCTTTCGGGGCTGTATGAGAATCTGCTGGATTCGCTGGTGGTGCTGGCGCTGTTCATTCCCATCGTGCTGGCCTTGTCGGAGAGCGTGAGCATTCAGTCGCTCACCCTCACGCTGCACCGTCTGCACGACAAATCGCTGAACTGGGCGGTGCTGGCCCGCGATCTCGGCCGCGAGGCAGTGACCGCGTTTCTGCTGGGGGTCAGTTGCGGCGGGCTGGTGGGGTCGATCGCCTGGGCGTGGAAGGGCCAGCCGCTGGTGGCGCTGGCGATCGGAGTGAGCATCGCCCTGGCCATGCTGACGGCGTGTCTCTTCGGCGTGCTGCTGCCGACGGTGCTGCGGATCTTCCGCGGCGACCCGAAAGTGGCAGCCGGCCCGATCGTGCTGGTCTGCGCGGATATCGCCACGCTGGTGTTCTATTTCAATCTCTCGGCGAAACTGCTGGAAGGAATGCAGTAGCCGCGTTTCGAAATGAACCCGAGTGTCAGACCTGCGACACACCCGCGACGCCCATCAACAATCGCATGCAGATCAGCCCGCAGTACGTGCCCAGCACGTAACCCAGCACCGCGAGCAGCGCCCCCACCGGCGCGAGCGAGGGGTGAAATGCCGACGCGACGATCGGGGCGCTCGCGGCCCCACCGATGTTGGCCTGCGAGCCGATGGCCACGAAGAAGATCGGCGCGCGAATCAGCCGGCCCACAATCAGCATCAGCGAGACATGCACCGCCATCCAGATAAAGCCCATCACGATTAGCGCGCGATACTCCCAGGCCTTCTCAAAACTGGCGTGCGCGCCGATGCACGCCACCAGCAGGTAGAGCATCACCGAACCCATGCGCGAGGCCCCTGCGCCCTCCAGGTTGCGCATGGGCGTGAACGACAGCGCCAGTCCGATGGTGGTCACCAGGATGAATTTCCACGTCGAGGCGGAGATCACGCTGTTGATCGACGCGAGTGATTCAATCTGCCCGAGAAAGTGGTGGCAGCGCTCGCCCAGGACGTAGCTCACGTACGCCGCGCCGAACGCGAGCGCCAGGATGCTGATCAGGTCGGCCAATGTGGTTGTGCGGGCGGTGCGCTCCTGAAACTCGGCGAGACGATGGCGAAGGTCGTCGATCGCAGTGGTGTCCGCGCCGGTCCAGCGGTCGATCGCTTCCTGCCGACCCGCGAAGAAGAGCAGCACCGCCATCCAGATGTTCGCCACGAGCACATCGGGCACGACCATGAGCGCAATCATGGCGTCGGACGCGTTGGCGGATTTGCCGATCGCCACAAAATTCGCGCCGCCGCCGATCCAACTTCCGGACAGCGCCGCCATGCCACGCCACGCGTCGGGCGGAAGCCAGCCCTGGCAGATCCACAAGGCGATCGGACCGCCGAGGATGACGCCAACTGTCCCGGTGAGAAACATGACGATTGCCTTCGGACCCAGCCGCAGGATGCCGTGCACATCGACGGCCAGCACCAGCAGGATCAGGCTGGCTGGAAGCACGTGGTCCATGACCCATTTGTACAGCGGTGAATCGTGCGGAATGATCCCGGCGGTGGCCAGCGCTGTCGGTACGAAGTAGCAGAAGATCAGGGCGGGAATGAGTTTGAAGATCTTACCGAGCCGCGGGTGCTGCATGGCCCAGAAGATGGCCGCGAGCACGACGAGCAGCACCGCGAGCACGCCCGCCGGTTCGGTCACTTCCGGCCGAACACTTGCCCACCAAGACGTGGCTTGTTGAGTCGCCTGCGCAAACATGGAGACTAGATAGTGGATAGCGGCGGGAACGTCCAGCGCAGAGCGGCGCGGGACCACAATGCTCAGATCGCGGCGATATCATGGCGCCGTGTGACGCCGTCGAACTGAATCAGGTCGGCTGCGCGGTAGGCCTGCGTGCGCGCGGCGGCCACGCTTTCACCAAGCGCGGTCACCGCGAGGACTCGGCCGCCAGATGTGATCACATCCTCGCCGCGCAGCGCGGTTCCTGCATGATAGACGTGCACATTGTCAAGCGCGGCCGCCTCCTCCAGACCGGTGATGGTTTTGCCTATTTCGTACTTGTCGGGATACCCGCGCGACGCGAGCACGACCGTCACCGCCGGGCGCGGGTCCCAGTCGATTTCGGCCTCCGCCAGCCGCCCGTCGACGCACGCCGCGAGCGCGGCCAGCACGTCGCAGCGCATCCGCGGTAAGATCACCTGCGCTTCCGGATCACCGAATCGGCAATTGAATTCGAGCACTTTCGGTCCGGCTGGCGTGAGCATCACCCCGGCATAGAGCAGCCCGCGATAGGGCGCGTCGTCGCCGCGCAGGGCATCCACGATGGGCACCAGGATGTCTTCCTGAATCTGGTCGAGAAGCGTGTCGCCGGCGTGCGGCGATGGGCTGATCGCGCCCATGCCGCCCGTATTGGGACCGGTGTCGCCGTCACCCAGGCGTTTAAAGTCCTGAGCCGATTCGAGCACGTAGATCGTGCGGTCATCGACCAGGGCCAGCACCGAAATCTCCGGTCCTTCGAGTCGCTCTTCGACGACGACCGTTTTGCCCGCATCGCCAAAACAGCGCTCGACCATGATGCGTTCCAGCGCCAGCAGCGCTTCCGCCGGTTCGTCGCACACCACCACGCCCTTGCCGCCGGCCAGACCGGATGCCTTGACCACCAGGCCCGTTTCACGGGTGGCCACGAAGGTGTGCGCCGACCGGTAGTTTTCGAAGATGCGCGCCTCGGCTGTAGGCACGCGCCCGCGGCGCATCAATTCCTTGGCATACGCCTTGTCGCCTTCGATCCGGGCAGCCGCCTGCGTGGGGCCAAACGCCCGCACCCCGGCCTTAGACAGTTGGTCGACGATTCCGGCGCAGAGGGGCGCCTCCGGCCCGACGATCACGAAGTCGATGGCGTGCTTGCGGACTGCATTGAGCACAGCCGCCGGGTCCGCGGGATCCCCTGGCAGGTTCTTGCCCAGGCTGGCTGTTCCGGCGTTGCCCGGCAGGATGAACAGGGCGGAGCACAGCGGGCTCGCGGCAATGCACTCGGCCAGTGCGTGCTCGCGGCCACCGCCGCCCAGGATCAGGACATGCATCAGCAAATCATCCGAGTGTCGATCGTTGTCATGTTGCGGCGACAAGTTCAGGCGTCGCGAGCGAGGGGCATCCTACGGACTGTGGTATCCAGCGACAACTGACGGGTTTTTGCGGTGCTTAGGTCGATTTCAGGCATCGTACAGGTGGGAAGGTTGAAATGAACTTGAAACGTTGGCAAATGAACCCTGGACGGGTAATATGCGTATAATGGTACTGATATGGTACCATTTACCGGCAATGTAACCGATTGCCAGGAAGTGAGTTACAGCCATGATCGCCAAGACGCGACCTGACACCGGATGCGATTGTGGGCTCGATCCGATGGCCCTGTCCCCGATCGCCGGTCGGCGGATGCGTACTCCGCATGCCGCCCGCAAAGCACTGCAAGTCGTGAGCCAGCTTCGCCAGGACCCGTCTGCGAAGATGAGCGAGTTCGATCTGTTCGCGGCGTTGCAGACGTGCGCGTACCGCGCGTCGCATCAGCCCCGCGGCCGGCGGCTGACGCAGCGCGAGCGCTGCCGCTGGGCGGAACACTGGAAGACCCTGCGGGATGCGATTGTCGATCGCAACCTGGGGTTGGTGTACACGATGATGACGCGCTTCGGCGCGACTGAACTCGACTGGGACGAGCAGCGCAGCGAGGCGTTGTATGCATTGCTGCGCGCCGTAGACGGGTTCAATCCCTGGAGCGGGTTTCGCTTCAGCACGTATGCGTGCAACGCGATCACCCGCGCGCTGATCCAGCTTTCCAAGCGCACGATGCGCTACCGCGCGCGCAACCCGATGGAGCACGAAAGCTGGCACGAGCGTCCCGGACGCAGCGATCCGTGGGAGGAGCTTTACGCCGACCGGCTGCACCGCGCGCTCGACCAGAACCTCGGCGAGCTGACCCCGCGCGAGGCGGCTGTGCTCGGTTGGCGATTCCCCATGAAGGGCGGTCGCAGCCTGACGCTGGGCGAAGTGGGCGAGGCGATCGGCCTGAGCAAAGAGCGCGCCCGCCAGATTCAGGAGGAAGCGCTGAGCAAGCTGCGCGCCGTTCTGGATGTGGACCCCGCGCTGCAGTAGCGGCGCATGATTTGTAATACAACCGCCGCGGCGAATCGGATGTAGCGTGCAAGAGCGCGCGGAACACTCGGTTCGCCGCGGCATTATTTCTATCCACGTCCTTTTCGTCTCTTTCTTTGCAGGACAAGTATCCCGGTGCCCAGGTACCCAGGGGGAGCGGGTGAATCGACTGGGCAATCCGTACGAGCTAGTATGGTCACCATGACCATCAAACAAATCCTCGCAGAGCTCGAATCACTGGGCGACGAAACTCGCCGCAAGCACAATTCCAAGGTCGGGCCGGATGGGACTGCCGGCGCAGGCGCGAACCAGTTCGGCGTCAAGACCGGTGACCTGCGCGCGCTTGCCAAGAAGATCAAGAGCGATCACCCGCTCGCGCTGCAATTGTGGGACACCGGCAACATCGATGCGCAGATGCTGGCGATCCTGATCATGAAGCCCAAGGAACTTTCGGCCAAGGACGTGGACAAGATGGTTCGCGAGGCGCGGTTCGCGTGGGTGGCCGACTGGTTCAATGCGTACATCGTCAAGGAGCGCGCGCCCGCCGAGAAGGAAGCGCTTCGCGAGAAATGGATGAAGGACAAGGATGGGTGGGCCGCCCGGGCCGGCTGGAACCTCACCGCGTCGATGATCAACAAGGGGGGAAAGGACGCGGCGGCGCTGGATGTGGGGGCGCTGCTCGATCGCATTGAAAAGGAAATGCCGAAGGCCCCTCCGGAAACGAAATGGACGATGAACAACACGCTCGGGGCGATCGGCATCCAGCATGCGAAGCTCCGCAAGCGCGCGGTCGCGATCGGCGAGAAGATCGGCCTGTACAAGGACTGGCCGGTGTCCAAAGGTTGCACGCCGCCGTACGTGCCGGTTTGGGTTGCGGCGATGGTGAAGCGCGGGGGGTGAGCGCGGCGCGCCCGTCTGAGATCTCAGTAGTGCAGAAAGCCCATGTGCAGTTCGCAGTGGCGGAGCTGAAACTCTGTGCGCTCGGCTTCGGTCATCGGGCCGAAGGCGGGGCTGTGGAACTTCGCGGGCTCGCCGCTCTTCAAGCGCAGCAGCGCGGCTCTGAGATTGCGGGCCCCTTCTTCGGTGCTGATGGGTTCAAAGCCGAGTGTTCCGCCAGGCAGGCCGGGGATCTTCACGCCGGCGCCGGTCGGTTTGTGGATGTAGCGCTTGCGCATAAGGCGCAGGATTGCGCACACGAACCAGGGCGGATTGACCGATGGCGGGAAGCCGTCCCAGGTGAAGTTCAGCCAGGTCGCGATGTGGTTGAAGACCTGTCCCGCGCTCCAGTTGCCGGTGGCGCGGAGCTCGCCGGCCTGTTCGGCTGCGACAATGCGATCGATTTCCGCGAGCGCTTCGTCGATGGTATGGAAGCGCAGGTTGCGCCGCTGTGCTTTCTTGGTGTTGATGGGCATGGATCGTGCCTCGCGAATATGACGCCATGAGCACAATATTCGAGCTGATGGGGGAGATGCAAGGGTGCGTAATTGCACGGCATTGGGCGGGACTGCCACCCGAGTCGGCGCGGACGCTCAGCGGTTACGCGGCGTGGACTTGAGGGCGTGCGCGGCGGCGGACGGCGGCCTCGGGCGCGTCACGCAGCGCACGGGCGAGCAGATCGTTCACATAGATTCGGTTGACGCCGTGAAGGCCTGCCAGGCGCGCATCGACGATGCCGCATTCGTCCACGCTGACTGCGAATTCCGGCTGCGCTGTGCGCGCGGTCGGACGCGACTGGTGCATCAGCGGCAGGCGTGCGCGGAGTGTGACCGAGCCGTTCTGCGACTCGATGCGCTGCACGATGGCGAATCCGTTGGTGCGCAGTGTAGTCACCAGTCGGCGCAACACGATCTGGCGATACAGGCTTCGGGCGAAAACTTCCACGCCGATGGAGCGGTCAGGCGGAGAAAGCGCGCAGCCGAGCGCATGAACCGTAGCCTGGCCGTCGGCGGAGCGATGCAGCACAAACGCGCCGTGCTCATGGACAACCGCCACCCCGATTTCTTCAGAACAGCCCAGGCTGCTCAGCCGAACGTGCGCCATTCTCACCTTTGCGTTGATTTCACCGGGATTCACACCGGCACGGCGTGCATCGCAGGCGGCAAGGCGAAGATCAGCCGCAACGCCGAGCATGGCGCCGGCCAGCGCGGAACGATCGACGAGCAGATCAGGCTGAATGGTGAACGTAGCGCCCTGGGACATGGCGGTTCTCCAATATGCAGGCGGGGCGCACGACCTCGGCACCGCCCTCAATGGTTCTGGCAACTGGTTCCCAAGTTCTTACACGGCTGAATGGCTTCCGGTGCGGTCCAATCCCCCGGAGAACTTATTGCCGACATGCATGAATTCACGCTGCGCGTTGTCCCGACGAGACTTAGGCGCTCCCGGCACCGTGTTTGCGGCTTGTGGCGGGACCGCGATCAGGCGTAAGATGGGCGGGTCGGACGGGAGCCGCGATTTGGATACCACGCAGACCAGTTTGCTGTGGGCCGTGTGCGAATCTGGCAATGAACAGGCCTGGCACCTGTTTTTCCGGATCTACGCGCCGATGCTGCGGCAGTTCGCCCGGCGACTCGGTCTCAACGAGGTGGAGGCGGACGACGTGACCCAGGAAGTGCTCATGGTCGTCCATCGCGCGCTTCGCGAAAAGGCCTACGACCCTGCACGGGGCAAGTTCCGCGGCTGGTTGTATGGCGTGGTGCGGAACCGCGCGCTCAGCGTTCACCGGAACAGGCAGCGACGCACCCGCGCCCAGGCAGCCGGGGGAAACACGGATTTTGACCTGCTCAGCGGGGTGGCGGATCCCCACGAGGACTCCGTCCGAGAAATCTGGGAGCAGGAGTGGCGTTATGCGCTACTGGAAGAGGCGCTGCGGCAGTTGCAGCCCGCGCTGGGGGAGAAGGCGTTTCGGGCGTTCGTCCTTTACGCGGTGGAAAACCGTCCGGTTCACGAGGTGGCGGCCGAACTGGGCATCGCCACCGCCAGCGTCTACACGTACAAGAATCGCGTGCTCAACTCGATCCGGGAATGGACCGCGCGCTTTGAGGACGACGGACCACCGGACGTCGGCGATGCGTCCGCGGGGGCGAGATAGCGATGGATACGCGTTTGCCCGACAACGAAGACACGACGCATGGCGATGAATTGAGTTTGCTGGACGAACTGCGCGTCGTACTGGGTCGGCGCACGCCACCAGCCGACCTGCTGGTGGGATCGCGCATCGGGCCGTACGAAATCCGCGCGCCGCTGGGGGAAGGTGGCATGGCCCGCGTGTATCGCGCTCTGGACGCCGAGCGCGGGCTGGAGGTGGCGCTCAAGGTGCTCAAGCCGGAATACCAGTCTTCTCCGGAGATTGGCCGGCGCTTCGCGCAGGAAGCGCAGACGATGGCGAGTATTCACCACGCGCACGTCGCCCGGGTGTATGACACGCCGGAGGAAGGTTCCGTGCGGGCGATTGCCATGGAACTGCTGACCGGCGGCAGTCTCGGCGATTTGTTGTCGCGCGGGCGCAGTCGACGCCGGCGTCTGCGAATCAACGCGGTGGTGCGCTTCGTGGAGCAGGCCGCGAGCGGTCTGGCTGCGGCGCATGCGCTGGGCATCGTGCATCGCGATGTGAAGCCCGGAAACCTGATGCTGGACGGCGCGGGCCGGGTGAAGGTTGTGGACTTCGGCGTGGTGCTGGCGCTGGAGCGGGCGACATGGCTCACCGGCGTGGGGCGGCCCATCGGCACACCGGCGTACATGAGTCCAGAGCAGTGCCGCGGCGAGCGCGTCGGACCGGCGAGCGACGTGTATGCCTTGGGAGTTTCCCTGTTCGAGCTGCTGACCGGGCGTTTGCCGTTTCACGAGGCGGCGGGCAGTCCGTTCGCGATCATGCTTAAGCATATTCAGGAGGGCGCACCCGATCCGCGGCGATTGCGCAGCAGCATTCCCGACTGGCTGGGCGAAACCGTGCTGCGTTGCCTGCGGAAAGATCCCGAGGACCGTTTCGCGAACGCAGCCGAAGTGGCGCAGGCGCTGGCCAGCCGCAAGCAGGAGGCGCCGCCGCCACGACCGGTGGAAGTCGTACGCCCGAAGACGCCGCGCATCGACGCGGGCGCGATCCGCGAGCAGTTGCAGCGACTGCCGCAGCGTGCGATCGTCGCGTGGGCCTGCCGGTGTGCGCGGCGTGTGCAGCACCTCAATCGCGATCCACGGCTGGAGCGGTCGCTGTCGATGGCCGAGTCATTCGTGTACGGCGGTGCGCGCGAGGAGGGCGGTGACTCGCTGACGCAGGCGCTGAGCCGGGTGAAGAACCTGCGCAACGCTTCGTTTCGCGCGGCGTACAGCGCGGAGGACGCGGTGGAAACGCAATCCGGCGCACAGGCCGCGCTCGCGGCTGCCGCAGCAAGTGCCTGCGCGGCGGCGCGGTGCGCGGCGGATGCGTCGGCGGACGCGGCGTACGTGGCGCAGCGCGCGGTAGCGGCGCTGGATCTGGCGAGCGTGCCCATCACGGATTTTTGGCGACTCGCGCAGCGCGATTACCGGCTGCTGGTGGCGCGCGAGGTGGGCGCGGAAGGCACGGTGGGCCACGTGCTGCCGCACGATTTCTGGTCGGAAACATCGGGCGGAAGCGGTCCCGGATGACGAAAGCAGCTTGACGCGCGCCCCGCCTGCCGGGCACAATCGACTTTTTGGCGCCGTCGGGACGGCGAAACGGCTACTCGGACATACGGCTATGGCATTTGACACGATCATCACGGGCGGGGAAGTCTTCACTGCCGACGGGCGGAAGAAGGCGGACATCGGCATTCGGGGCGAGAAGATTGCAGCGGTCAAGAAAGGTCTGGCGGCGGAGGCCAACGGCGCAAACGTCGTTGACGCCCGCGGGAAGTACGTCATTCCCGGCGTGCTCGACGTACACGTACACTTGGAACTGCCATTCTGCGGCACCACGTCGAGCGACGATTTCAATACCGGTACGCGCGCGGCGGCCCGCGGCGGCGTGACCACGGTGATCGATTTCGCCATTCCGTATGGCGACGACTCGCTGGAAGACGCGTATCGCAAGTGGCGGGCGAAGGCTGATCCCAAGACGTGCGTCGACTACTGCTTTCACATGGCGATCACCAAATGGGATCGCCATGGACCGGAGATGCAGAAGCTGATCGAAATGGGCTGCCCGACGTTCAAGGAGTTCATGATCTACGAATCCGAGGGTTGGCAGTCCGACGATCGTGCGATCTTCAATGCGCTGGAGAAGTGCAAGCAGTTCGGGGGCATGCTGCTGATTCACGCGGAGTCGAGCCGCGTGCTCGATGAGCTCATCGCCCGGCACCATACGCCGGAGCTGATGCAGAAATACGGCGCGCAACTGCACGCGATGACCCGGCCGAACTACATCGAGGCTGAGGCGATCCAGCGGGCGGTGAAGTGGGCGGAAGTCACCGGCGGCCGGCTGTACATCGTGCACATGTCCACCGCGGAGGGCGCGGACATCATTCGGGCAGCGCAGGAGCGGGGCGTGGATGTGTATGCCGAGACTTGCGCGCAGTATCTCGTGCTTGACGACGCGCTGTTCAAAGGGCCGGACGGACACCTGTTCGCCTGTTGCCCGCAGATCAAGAAGAAAGCGGATCAGCAGCGGCTGTGGAAGGGCCTGAAGCGCGGCGAGGTGTGCGTGGTTTCGACGGACACGTGCAGTTTCACCCGGGCGCAGAAGGCGATGTGGAACGGCGACTGGACGAAGATCCCGATGGGCATGCCGGGGCTGGAGACGCTGCTGCCCGTGGTTTATACGCACGGCGTGCTCGAGGAACGGCTGAGCATGCGTCAGCTCGTCGAAAAGCTGTGTACGAATCCGGCGAAGCTCATGGGGCTTTACCCGCAAAAGGGCACGATCGCCAAGGGCAGCGACGCGGATATCGCGATCATCGACCCGAAAAAGAAGATCAAGGTCGACCACGCAACGATGGAAACCAATACCGACTGGAGCCCGTTCCAGGGGTGGAAGCTCGCGGGCTTTGCGGAGAAGACCTTCAGCCGGGGCCGGCTGATCGTGGACGACTACAAATTCTGCGGCGAGAACGGCTGGGGCAAGTGGCTTCCGCGCAAAGCCGCCGGAAGGCTGTAGTATAGGTTTTGCCAACCCCCCTCCCGACCAGGGAGGGGCGGGGGGACACAAAAGAATGTCACCCCCTCCCAGCCTCCCCCTGAGAGGGGGAGGGGTTTGGGGTCGCCCCAATCGACTGTGTTTGTTGGAGCAATACCGTGCCGCGTGCAGGCGATCGACTATCACCAGAACAGCTCGCGGCGAACTTCGCCGACATGCCGCAGCCGCTCGCGGACGGCGAGGCGCGGACAGAGGCGGCGCGCTGCGTGTTCTGCTTTGACGCGCCGTGTACGCGCGCGTGCCCCACGCACATCGACATTCCCAAATTCATCCGCCAGATCATGCACCGCGACGAGATCGGGGCGGCCAAGACCATTCTGGACGCCAATATCTTCGGCGGTAGTTGCGCCCGGGCGTGTCCGACGGAAGTGCTCTGCGAAGGGGCATGCGTGGACAACACCATGCTCAAATCGCCGGTGCAGATCGGGCGGCTGCAGCGCTTTGCGTGTGACGCGGCCACCTCAGCCGGCGTACGCTTTTATGAACCGGGCAAACCGACGGGCAAACGCGTGGCTGTCATCGGATCTGGGCCGGCTGGCCTGACGTGTGCGCACGAGTTGCGCAAACGCGGGCACGACGTCGTCGTGTTCGAAGCTCGCGGCGTGCCCGGCGGGCTGAATACGCTCGGCATCGCGGCCTACAAGATTTCCACCGAGTTCGCGCTGACCGAAGTGGCGCTGATCAGTCAAGTCGGCATCGACTTGCGGCTGAATCACGCGGTCAGCGCGACCGACGTGCGCGACCTGCTCAACAAATACGATGCGGTGTTCCTGGGCATCGGCCTGGGAAGCACGCAGCCGCTGGGAATTCCCGGCGAAGACCTGCCCGGCGTTTGGGAGGCGCTGGATTTCATCTTTCAGACGCACGAAAAGCCGCTGGCCGATTGCCAGATCGGCGACCGTGTGCTGGCCATCGGCGCGGGCAACACCGCCGCGGACGTGGTCACCGCCGCCAAACGGCTGGGCGCGAAGGAGGTCATTCTCGCGTATCGTCGCGGGGAGGATGCGATGCCCGCGTTCGCGTATGAATACGAATACATGAAGCAGGACGGCGTCCGTTTCGAGTGGTATGCGGCGCCGAAGCGCGTCGTGTCGAAGAACGGCGTCGCGAGCGGCGTGGAGTTTGTCCGCACGAAACTGGATGACCCGACGTCCCGCCGCAGCAAGCTGGCGACGATTCCCGACTCCGAGTTCACCATCGAAGCGGACATGATTGTGAAAGCCCTTGGCCAGGAGCCGCTTGACGACCTGATCAACGCGCTGCCGGGCCTGAAGGTGAGCGACGGTCGAATCGTGGTCAACCCCGCGACCGGCGCGACCAGCGTCGCCGGCCTGTTCGCCGGCGGCGACTGCATCAGCAAGGGGGCCGAAATCGTGAACGCGGTACAGGAAGGCAAGATTGCCGCCGCGGGGATTCACGCTCAGCTTCATGCGGAATGATGAATGATGAACGCTGAATTCATCATGGTATTCCGTGTCATCCCGTTCCGCGTTCAACGTTTCGAGTTCATCGTTTCGTACGGGGCTCTGTCATGACCGATCTCTCCATTGAATTCTGCGGCGTGAAGGCGCCCAACCCGTTCTGGCTGGCTTCGGCGCCGCCGACAAATTCGGCGTATCAGGTGCGCCGGGCGTTTGACGCCGGGTGGGGCGGCGTGGTCTGGAAAACCCTGGGCATGGAGCCGATCGTCAACGTCAGTTCGCGCTACGGGGCGATCGACTACGATGGCCGCAAGGTCGCCGGCCTGAACAACATCGAGCTTATCACCGATCGCACGCTTGACGACAACCTCCGCGAGATCCGCGAGGTCAAGCGCGATTATCCGCATCACGCCCTGTTCGTTTCGCTCATGGTCGAATCCAAGCGCGAAACCTGGCACGAAATCGTCAGGAAGACGCAGGACACCGGCGCCGACGGCATTGAGCTGAACTTCGGCTGTCCGCACGGCATGAGCGAACGGGGCATGGGTTCCGCCGTCGGCCAGGTGCCCGATTACGCATGCATGATCGTTGAATGGGTCAAGGAAGCCGCGAATATCCCGGTGATGGTCAAGCTCACGCCCAACGTCACCGATGTGCGCGTCATCGGCCGGGCCGCGAAGAATGGCGGAGCTGACGCACTCTCGCTGATCAACACGATCAACTCCATCGTCGGCGTTGATCTGGACACGCTTGCGCCCAAGCCGGCTGTCCGCGGAGACGGCAGCCACGGCGGATATTGCGGACCGGCGGTCAAGCCCATCGCGCTGAATATGGTCGCGGAGATCGCCCGCGATCCGAAGATCAATCTGCCGATCAGCGGGATCGGCGGCATCCAAGCCTGGCAGGACGCGGTCGAGTTCATGCTGCTGGGCGCCGGCTGCGTGCAGGTCTGCACCGCGGTCATGCATTACGGCTTCCGCATCGTCGAGCACCTCGCCAGCGGCATGCAGGGCTGGATGCGTCAGAAAGGCTATTCCCAAGTCAGCGATTTCATCGGTCTGTCCACGCAGCGGATCAAGGACTGGAGCGATCTGGACCTGAACTACAAAGTGGTCGCCGAGATCGATCAGGACAAGTGCATCCATTGCGGTGTGTGCTATATCGCGTGCGAGGACGGCTGCCACCAGTCGATCAAGTGGGACAAGCAGCCGCTCGACCAATACCTGGCGACGAACGGGCACAAGGCAGAAGTGCTGCGCTCGGGAGGTGTGACGGTTGTGCCCGGCGCCGGCAGCGACGTGGTCAACATTTTCACGATCAACCAGGACACCTGCGTGGGCTGCAACATGTGCTCGCTGGTCTGCCCGGTCCACGGCTGCATCACCATGCGGGCGGTGGATACGGGAAGGCCGAAGATGACCTGGCGACAGTACCAGGAACTGTTGGCGGCGGGGCAAGTCGCGAAGATCCAGCCGCCGGAGCACGTGTGAGGTCCGAATTGAGAATCTGGGTGGTTATTTGGCATTGACTCGCCGGATTCGGATCATTAGAATGTCGCAAGCGTGAGGGAGTATTGAGAGAGCGGCGTGCGGGGGGAGAAGAGAGACCTGCCCGCCACTGGATCCTCCGCACCATCTTGGTTTTTCGCGTCCGAGGCGTGATTGTTGCGCGCCCGGTCCGCGGGGTGCGCGTACGGTCCGCATACCTCACGACAGAATGCCACCGAAGACGTTTTGAGCCGCCGCGATGGGGCGTTGGGTGACGCTGCGCACGCGTCTTCGGGAGGAAGGGAAGAGAGGAAGCGAGCAATGACCACAAGGGTTCCGCTGCGCTGTCGGCGGTCAGGCGCCAATTGGGTTGCGGTGTGCGCACTGACCGTGGCCGCGCTGGCATCGCCGGCGCAGGCTACATCCACGATTATCATCGAGGATCCCATCGGACCGATTTTTCCGGGCGATACCTTCTCGTTCCTGATCCGCATATCCGGCGCCACCGCGCTGGCGGGGTACACCGTCGACCTGCGGGTCACGCCTCAGCCGGGAGCGGTCGGCACGCTGACCGGCCAGCACCTGATGAGTAACTTCTACTCGTCGCAGAATCTGATCGCACAGGGCGGCATGGGGTTGCATCCGACGTTCAGTACGATTCAGTCGCTTCAGCCTGCCAATCCCGGATTGCTTATTACCGCCGTGGATTCCACGTTTCTTCCGCATGCGGTTCCTGGTCCGGGTAAAGACGTTCTGGCGCAGGTCTTTTTCACTGCTTCCGGAAACGCATTCGGCGATTTTGTGGTGTCGCTCGGCGATGACACGATATTGGCCATCGATGGGGTGCAAGAAGAGGATTATCCGCCGGCCCAGATCACGATCCGCATTCCCGAACCGGGTTATCTGGGCATACTGAGCGGAATGGCTGCGCTGTGCCTGCGGCGACGGCGGAAAACAGCGTAGTTGGGGAAAATAAGCATGCTCGCCACGCTTCGACGGCGAGTCGCAATTCCTCGCGTTATCGGGCTGTTCCGGGTGCCTGACCGACCCGTCAAGCGCCAGCGCACTTGAACGTGCGCCGCAGCCGGCTATACATGCTATACCGGCTGATCTCTCGGGCCGGGATTTGCCGCGTCTATTGCTGGATGCGGCGCTGGACATGTGAAGCGCGCGGTCGACGCCGGGTGGTGTCGGTGCAGGGGGGCGCGAAACGGCATGTCGAGCGAGAGCAGGCTGAAGGGACCAAGATAATGCCACCACGCGTGACGACTCGACGCATCTACGCGATTCTGCTGGCCGGACTGTTCGCCGGCGCTTCCGCGGCGCAGGCTGTGCCGCACGTGATCGAAGTCGCGACCGATGTTGTGGTGTTCGACGACAACTGGGTGGTCGGCGACCAGCCGCTCGGTGAGATTCAGTTATTGTTCAATGAGCTGGTGTTTGTGCCGCAGGACGCGGTCTTTGCCTATACGCTCGACGCGTTTCCGCGGACTATCACCGTCGTGCCGGAGAATACTCCGACCACCAGCGTCACCATCACGTTCTCCACGCCGGTGTCCGCCAAGCTGGTTACGCTGGTGATCGCCGATGGGACCGTGATCAGCGCGTTGAACGGGTCGGTTCTCGACGGTGAACTCGGCGATCCACGCAACCCGACGGTGCCCAGCGGCGATGGCCAGGAGGGCGGCGCGGTGGTACTGCGCTACTCGGTGCTGCATGGCGATGTCAACCGCAGCGGCACGGTCAATATCAACGACGTGCTTCTACTCGGACAATCGCTGGACAAGTGCGAAGGCGACGCGGGCTATAACCCCAACGCGGACCTCAACGGCGATGGCTGTGTCGACGCGGCGGACTCAGGCATCATGGGCAGCGCTCCCAATGCCAGCATCTCGACCGCTCCGGATGCGGACAGCGACGGCGCGGGGGACGCTTTCGACAATTGCATCAATGTTGCCAATCCCGATCTGGGAAACTCGGATTTCGACACCCATGGCGATGCCTGCGACAACTGCCCGGCTGATGACAACGAAAATCAGTTGGACGGCGATTTGGATGGCGTCGGCGACATCTGCGACAACTGTCCGGACGATGCGAATACAAACCAGGCTGACCCGGACAACGACGGCGTCGGCAGCGCGTGCGAAGCGTGCCCGAATGATCCGGAAAAGACCGAGCCGGGCTTGTGCGGATGTGGTGTCGCCGACGAGTCCAGCGACGGCGACCAGGTTGTTGACTGCAATGACAACTGTCCGAAGCATCCCAACCAGAATCAAGCCGACTCCGACGCAGATGGCGTCGGCGACGTCTGCGACAAGTGTCCCGGCGCGGATGACAAGCAGGATACCGACAATGACGGCGTGCCCAACGCCTGCGACAAGTGCCCGACCACGGCGAATCCGACGCAGACGGACACTGACGGCGATGGCATCGGCGACGCCTGCGACAATTGCCCGACGGTTGCAAACGCCAGCCAGGCCAATGCCGACGGCGACGCCTTCGGCGATGCCTGTGACACCTGCCCAAATCTGGCGAATGCCAACAACGCGGATACGGACACTGACGGCTTCGGCAACGTGTGCGACAATTGCCCGACGGTGGCGAATCCCAGCCAGTTGAACTCCGACGGTGACGTGTTCGGGGATGCCTGTGACAACTGTCCGTTCGTGACCAACCCCGGTCAGAGTCCGACCGACTGCATTCCGGATCAGGATGGCGACGGCGTGCTCGACGCGGACGACGACTGTCCGAATACGCCGCCGGGCGCCACCGATGTGGATGGATTTGGATGCTCGGACGATCAGCGCGCTCTGCTCGACGATGACGGAGACAACATTCCCAACGGGCGCGACCAGTGTCCGGGAACTTCGCCCGGCGACGGCGTGGACGCGTTCGGCTGTTCCGACACCCAGCGCGGCAACCAACCGACGCCCACGCCGACGCCTACGCCGGTGCCGACGCCGGAAGACCTCGACGGCGACGGCGTGAAGAACGAATTCGACCTGTGCGCGGACACGCCTTCCGGCACGGTGGTCGACGCCACGGGCTGCCCGCTTGAATCGTCGAGTACGCCGCCACCTCAGGATATTCCCAATGGTGATTGCGGAGCCGGTCTCGGCTGCGGCGCTCTAGGTGCGGTGAATGTGTATGTCGTGCTGTTGGGCCTGGGATGGCTGCGTCAGGGCCAGCGCCGTCGGCGCTGATCCCCATCGAAAAGACTTGAACGGTTTGTCATGCCCACGGCGACGTGGGCATGTTTTTTGCATGCCAATCGTCGCGACCGCGACTACGCAGCGGCGTCCGCCGGTGTAAGCACCGCCACCAGGATGACGCCCACGAGGATGAAGGCCACGCCGAGCCACTGGCCGGCCGAGAGCCGCTCGCGCAGGTTGGGTGAGAGCGCCGCGACGACGGCGATGATCGCATACCCGCCGCCGACCATCAGTGGATACGCCAGGCTGATCTTCAGCGCCCGCGACTGCAGGGCATACATGTAGAGGAAAGCGTTGGCCGCGAAGCAGATCAGGCCGCCCAGCAGCACCGGCGAGGTCAGAATGGAGCGTATGGCCCCGACTGCTCCGCCGGCGAGCAATCCGCCGCCGGCTTCGACGCTTTTCATGCCCATTTTCATGCACAAGTTGGCCACGGCGTTGAGCACGAGGGCCGCGACGAGTGCGCTGACGTGTTTCATGACCATCTCCCCGTACGTATCGACCGGCGATTCGGTTGCGTTGAGTAGCAGACCCGTTCGCGTGACGCAAGCGGCGGTCGGCTTGGCGGGGTTCCGGACATCCGGCATAATCGCCGGCGGATGACGACGATTCTGGGCATCGAGACGTCCTGCGACGAGACCGCAGCCGCTGTGGTCGACGACGGAACGCGCGTGCGCAGCAATGTGATCGCTTCCCAGGCGAATCTGCACTTGCGCTACGGCGGCGTGGTGCCGGAGATCGCCGCTCGGGCGCACATCGAACGATTCGACGCGGTGCTGGACGAGGCGCTGTCGCGGGCGCAGACGACGCCGGCCGAACTCGACGCGATCGCGGTGACCAACCGGCCGGGCCTGGTCGGCTCGCTGCTTATCGGCGTGACTGCGGCGAAAGCGCTGAGCTGGGTTTGGGAAAAACCGCTCATCGCGGTGGATCACGTGCTCGCCCACGCCGCGAGCCCCGCGATCGGCCTGCCCGAGGCGCCTTGGCCTGCGGTGGGGCTGATTGTTTCAGGCGGGCACACGTCGCTCTTTCTCATTCGCGATTACGATGCGATCGAAGTGCTCGGCGCGACGCTGGACGACGCAGCCGGTGAGGCATTCGACAAGGTGGCGATGATGCTGGGCTTGCCCTATCCCGGCGGACCGGCGGTCGAGAAGACGTCAGCCGGCGGCGATCCGGCGGCCTTCGACTTTCCGCGAACGCTGCTCGACCGCGATTCGCTCGATTTCTCATTCTCCGGCTTGAAGACCGCGGTGCTCTACACCATACACGGCCAGGGGCGGACGACCGGCGGGCTTGACTCGCTGACCCCGCAGCGGCTCGCGGATATCTGCGCGTCGTTCCAGCGCACGGTGGTGGAAGTGCTCGTGGCCAAGACCATGCGGGCGGTGGCGCGCACCGGCGTCGGCTGTGTGGTGCTTGGCGGTGGAGTCGCGGCCAACCAGGGGTTGCGCCGGGCGCTGGCGGAGACTTGCGCCGACCGTGGACTGCGCTTTCATGCGGCGCCGATGCCGTATTGCGTGGATAACGGCGCGATGATCGCGGCGCTGGGGTACCACCGGTTCCGCCGCGGCGAATTCGCCGGACTGGAGCTGGCGGCGTACGCATCATCGATTCTGCGCTGAGTTATTGTCGCGGTGTTGTGTGAGCGCCGCCGCTTGTTGCCCGGCTGCGGGCGACATACACTCCGGCCATGCACGAAGCGGCTGTCCGCCAACTCCTTGAAGACGTACGCCGGGGCGCGATCCCGGTCGAAACCGCGCTGGGCCGGCTGCGGGCGCTGCCGTTTGAGGATTTGGGATTCGCCAAGGTCGACCACCACCGGGCGATCCGCTGCGGCTTTCCAGAGGTGATCTTCGGCACGGGCAAATCACCCGCACAGATTTCGCGGATTTTCCGGGCCTGCGCCGAGCGCGGCGCAAACGTACTGGCCACACGTGTCTCTGCCGACGCGGCTGCCGCGGTGCGCCGCGAGCATGCGGACGCGGTGCACGACGAGGTCTCGCGCACCATTGTGCTGCGCCAGATTCCCGCCAAGCCGGTCCACCGAACGGTCGCCATCGTCTCCGCGGGCACGAGTGACATGCCGGTCGCCGAGGAAGCGCGGGTGACCGCGGAAATCATGGATCAGCCGTGCGCCACGTATTACGACGTGGGTGTCGCGGGTATCCATCGCGTGCTGGCGCACGGCGAAGCGATTCAATCGGCCAGTGTTGTCGTGGTTGTCGCCGGCATGGAGGGCGCGCTGGCCAGTGTCGTCGGGGGGTTGGTCAGCGCCCCGGTCATCGCGGTGCCCACGAGCATCGGCTACGGTGCGAGTTTTCAGGGTCTGGCGGCGCTGCTGGCGATGCTCAACAGTTGCGCAGCCGGGGTATCGGTGGTGAATATCGACAACGGTTTTGGCGCGGGTTACATCGCGGCGCTGATCAACCGCCGCGCCGGCGGAAACGCGGCGCCGGACACATCCGTTTGAAAGCACGCGGACCGATGAAGCGCATCACACAAATCCCCAAGCTGCCCGAGCGCGGCGTTGACGCGCACAAGGGTGAAGTCGGCCGCATCCTGGTAGTCGCTGGTTCACTGGGCTCGCGGGGAATGATCGGCGCTCCCGCGCTGGTCGCGAACGCGGCGCTGCGCAGTGGGGCGGGTCTGGTGCAGATCGCCACGGAGAGCGCGGCGCTCGGCTACGTTGGCATACTGGCTCCTTGCGCCACCACCCGGCCCCTGGCCGCGGGCGCGGACGATCTCGCCGCGTTCGCCGTTGAGTACGGCGCCGACGTGGTCGCGGTTGGTCCTGGATTGGGCAAGTCCGTTTCCGGCGGCGAAGTGGCGGCGCTGCTTGACCGTTTCTCGGGCGGAATCGTGGTGGATGCCGACGGGCTCAATGCGCTTGCGGATCTCGGCCGCTGGCACGCGCGCTGGCCGCACAATGTGGTGATCACCCCGCATCCCGGCGAAATGCGGCGATTGCTCGCGGGCTGGGGGCTGAAGGCCGCGGTTGAAGACCGTGAGCGCTGCGCACTCGAACTTGCCCGGGCCACCGGTGTCACCGTCGTGCTCAAAGGGCTCGGCACCGTGGTGACCGACGGCGAGCGCGTGTACGTCAACCAGACGGGCAACAGCGGCATGGCGACTGCCGGCGCCGGCGATGTGCTCACTGGCGTGATTGCCGCGCTCATCGGTCAGCGGATGAGCGCGTTTCCCGCGGCGGTTCTTGGCGTGCACGTTCACGGGCTTGCCGGCGACAACGCCGCCGAGCAATTGGGGCGCATCTCGCTCATCGCGACCGATCTGATCGAATACCTTTCCGACGCATTCTGCGACCTGGAATTCGACGCCCTGGCCTGAGCGGCTGCGCGGCTCCTTGAAGCACTAATCCTGCAAACTGCCATCAGGTCCGGTCGTCAACGATGGATGCTTGCGTACGTTGACGCCCACAGGATCCGGCCACGATCGCGCCCGCGACGCATCCAATCGCGTAATGGGGAAAATCCCACCAGTCGAATCCGTTACCCAGCAAGGCCGCGCCGACAAACGTGCGGCGCAGCGCCACGAGCCACGGAACGCGCACCAGTTGAAGAAACTCAAGGGCGCATGTGATCGCCAGCACGATCGCGGCACAGCGCGCCGGCGACCAGCGCGGCGCAAACAGGCGCAACACCAGCACCCAGAACACCTCATACAACACCGCGGCGCCATAAAGCAGGCACCATCGGCCGGCGGCGCCGGGAAGCCACAAGGGTAGAACGAATTTCGCTGCAAACCCAAGCGGTGTGACCACGGCCAGTGCGCAGATCAACCCGATCCGGCCCGAGCCTTGCGCGGGATGGAAGGGAGGCCCAGCCGGACGGCCCGAATGGTTATCGGACGACGAATGCAACACTTCTATATCTGGTGTACTTGCCTCAGATAGTCCGGCACGGCTGGTAGCATGGAACTGTCAAAGAACGCCTCAAGCGCACGCGAAAATCTTGTCGAATAAACACTTGCACATAATGGTGCTCTGTGGTACGTTTTCCCAGTACCACCCACGCAGCGGCACGGTTCGTAGCGACACGGTCGCACTGCGAGAGTGGGGCCCGGAGTTCCTGGCCCGGTCAGCCAGGTCCGGGTGGCGGCGAATACCCCATGGTCTTCACCGATGCGTTTGAGCGAACGATCGACAGCAAGAACCGCATCCAGATCCCCGCGGAACTCCGTAGGGGGCTGGACACGGACGAGCGTGGCGAGGCGTTCTATCTCTGTCCCGGCGAGCGGCACAATACGCTGTCGCTCTATCCGGAGCGTACCTTCCACGCCCGCGCGGAGCAATTGCGAACTGAGGAAATCTACGGCGAGGATCCGCTCGCGTTCGAGCAGCTCTATTTTTCCCTGGCTTCCCGATTGGAAGTGGACAAGCAGGGCCGAGTGGTGCTCCCCGAACGGCAATTGTCGCTTGTGAATCTGGGTAAGGAGATCACGCTGGCAGGGGCCAGCACGCGGATCGACATGTGGAAGACTTCGGAATACGCGGAGTTTCTCAAGGACGCATTCGCGTCGCGGTGGGGAGATTTGCAGCGATTCATGCGGCAGACGCTCGCCAGGCACGGCGGCACGCCGCCGAAGCAGTAAACGCGGTACTTATCGTCCCCGGATTCCAATGGGGACGCGCAGCCTCAGGAGGGGCGGCGAAGCACGAGACACAACGGCGCTTGCGGTGCGAAGTGCTGCGGGCGCCACAGGATTCGCGGTAGGGTTGGGACGCGTGGATCTTCCACGGCTGTTGGCGCGGTCGGTCGGCGGACATGCGGCCCGAAGGCTGGCGGTGAACTTGCCGCCAGCGTGGCAAGGAAGCGCGACTTGTTCGAGAAGCGCAGGGAAGCGCCGGGACACGTCGCGGGTATCGGAAGGAATCGTGAGGTTGGGCCATGGGACGAACGCACGTGAGTCTGGTCCGGCGGATGCAGGAGGCGCTTCGAGGCAACGCCCTGGACGCGGAAGCGCAGCAGCGCGCCGTGTCTGAGCTTTGCTCCCGTATTCAGCGTCTGCAGGACCGCGACGCGAGATTCACGTGTGTGCGGTTGTCCCGGGATGTCGAAGCACAATGCCTCGCGGCCCTTCCGGCCTGAGGCGGGGGCGCCGCGTCGCCATGGACAGGTGACGCGCCCCAGCCTGCTGCTTTACGAAAGTCCACACGCAGGTGGAGGACGAAACGCGCGAACACGTTCCGGTGCTGGTGGACGAAGTCGCGCAATTGCTGGCGGTCAGGACAGGTGACGTCATTCTGGACTGTACGGTGGGCCACGCGGGCCATGCAAGGATGCTGGCCGAGTCCGCCGGAGAATCAGGGTTGCTCATCGGAATGGATGTCGATGAGTTCAACCTCCAGTCCGCGTCGCAGCGATTGGAAGGGTGTCCGGCCCGCTGGCGGCTGTTTCGTAGCAACTTCACGCGGGTGGACGAGGTGCTGTCGGAGGCGCAGGTCCCGGGCGTGGACGTCATGCTCGCGGACCTGGGCTACAGTTCCGCCCAGATGGCCGATCCGGGCCGCGGCCTGAGCTTTCAGTCGGACGGTCCCTTGGACATGCGCCTGGACGACCGCCTCGAGCAGACCGCGGCTGATCTGGTCAATCAACTGGGCGAGCGCGAACTTGCCGATCTGATCTACCGCTACGGACAGGAACGATTCAGCCGGCGGATCGCCGGCGCCATTGTTCAGGCGCGGCGCAACCGGCGGATTACCGGGACGGGGGAACTGGTCGCGGTGATCGGGCGCGCGTTGCGCGTGGACCCCAACTCACGCGCGTCGAAGATCCACCCCGCCACGCGAACCTTTCAGGCGCTGCGCATCGCGGTCAACGACGAACTGGGTGCGCTCACGAACCTGCTCGCGAAAGCGCCCCGGCTGCTCCGTCCGGGCGGCCGCATTGGGGTTATCTCTTTTCACAGTCTGGAGGACGGAATCGTCAAGCAAGATTTTCGTGCGCGCAAGAGTGATGGAATCTATGACATTTTGACGAAAAAGCCCGTAGCAGCGAGCGCGACGGAGAAAGAGCGCAATCCCCGTTCCCGCAGCGCGAAGTTGCGCGTTGCCGTTCGACTCGAGTCCTGAAACAGAATTCATCGCCGGCTGCCGCTGGGCCGTCAGCCGCCACGCAGGAGTTGCTCCATGGGCAGCGAAACCAAGGTCGGGTTGCTGGTCGGCATGTGCTTCATTGTCTGCTTCGCGATCATCCTCGCCCACCGCGGAGCCCCTGAGCCGCAACGCGAACCACAGCGTTTCGAGATCTCGACCGCCCAACCGCCCGCGCAGCAGTCCAAGCCCGCATCAGCTCAGTCTCAGACTCAATCTCAGGCCCAGTCACCGGTTGATTCCCCCTCCCCGGCACGAGAAACGAGCAAGCCGGTCCAGGAGGCCACGCGTTCACCGGCTGGCTCGGGTCAGCCGCTTCGCAGAACAGATCAGCGCAACGAGCCGCAGACCCAGTTGGCAGATGGCCGTTCGTCCGAACGTACGGCTGCCGATGGCGCGGATCGCTTCACCCGGCGGATGGCGCCGGTGCCCGGAAATTCGCCCAATGCGCAGGTCGGCCCGCGACAGGGTCAACCACAGGATCAGACCGCACAACTCCAGCGCGCGCTGGACGAACAGGCAGTGGCGGCGCACGGGGACGCCCCGGCGGATTCCGCCTCGGCTGAGTCCGGAGATGGAACTCGCCCCTGGCTCGACGCCGGACGTCGCATGGCGGATGCACTGGCCAGCGCCGGCTACCAGCTCTCCAGCAGGGCGCAACAGCAGCAAGTGCAGCGAGAAACCGCGCAGAACGCGCTGGTGCAGGAGGCGTCGGGTCGCGAAACCTTGACGGATCTGACCGGTACAGGTTCAACTCGGCTGGAAACGCCGAGTGTTCGCGATCAGAACCCGGCGTCCTCTTTGGCATCCACCGCGCCGTCGGCATACAAGGCCTACACCATCCAGCCCGGCGATACGCTCACGCGCATCGCGCGGCGGGAATACGGCAGCGACCGCCCCGACTTGGTGAACGCGATCTTCGCCGCCAACCGCGATCGCATGAACAGTCCGGATCACCTGGTGCTGGGCAAGGAATTGCGCCTGCCTGAGCTCGCGGCGAAAGTAAACGAGAATGCCGCGTCCGCGCTTCCGTCGGCGGAGTTGGCGTCCGCACGGCAAGGCGATACACGACCAGCCGAGGCTGGAAACTCAAGCCCCGAAGCTCCCAGCACTCAGACGGCGGACGCGATGCGCCAACTTCAGAACGATTTGGGCATCTCCGGTCAGTCCACGACCGCGGCGTCCAAGCCGGAAGGCGCCGGCAGCGCTGTCGCCTCGGAGCACATCGGAAGTGTGCGACATCAGGTGCAGCCGGGCGACAACCTCACGCGCATCGTTCGCCGGTATTACGGCACGGACGATCCCGCGACACTCAAGAAGGTGTTTGAGGCGAATCGCAAACACCTGCGCAGTCCGGACGCGCTGGTTGTGGGGATGGAACTGGATCTGCCCGGAGCGTCTGTGGCGCCGCGACCGGCGGATGCGCGTCCCGCTCGTGATAGCGCGCTGGCGCAGGGTCGCAATGCTCCTGACAAGCCGGGAGAAACGCTTCCGGCGGCGCTTTCGACGTTGACCAGGAAGAATCCTCCCAAGACAACTGAAAGCCCGGCGTCAGCGGCGAAGGGAAGTGCTCGACCCAAGAGCAATGGCCGTGAACGTTGGTATGTGGTCAAGGCGGGTGACCAGCTTGCCGCCATCGCCCAGGAGCACTTGGGCAGCGCGCGGCGCTGGCGCGAGATCGCGGCGCTGAACAAGGACATCATGCCTGATCCGGCCCGCATGCGGCCTGGGATGCGACTGCGCCTCCCGCCAGACAGAACGCAGACGGCGGATGCGCGGGCAGCACGCGGAGCCAGCCGATGACTCCCCTTCGCGCAGGTGTCGTACTCATGGCGTTGTGCGCCATTTGCCTGGTGGTGGTGATGTTGCGGGCGGAGCGCGTGCGGCTTGAGGCCCGATCAGAGGCGCATTTCAGCACCTTGGTGGAAACCCGCCGGCGCATCTGGAACCTGCAGGCGGAATTGGCCCGATTGCGGGCGCCCGAGGAGGTACGTCGCCGGGCCTTGCGCGTCGAGCCGAGCCTATGCCGCACACATGACGAAGCGCCAACAAAGAACACGTCACGGCAAGTGGCTGACAACAGGTTTTGAGCAGGTTTCAGGCGATGGATTCGCGGGACGCTGAAAGCCGTGTTGACGCGCGCCGCCAGATTACGCTGGCGGGCGTCGCGCTTTCCGGATTGGCGCTGGCGCTGGCCGGCCTGGTCATGCGCTTGGTTTACATCAACACATCGTTGGCGCCGCGGCTGCAGGCCATCGCCGAGGAACAGCAGGAAAGCCACAGCACATTGCCCGCGCGGCGCGGATCCATCCTGGATGCGCGCGGCCGGGTGCTTGCCGTCAGTCGGTTGCGTTACAGCGTTTATGCCGACCCCGCATTGATCGAGAAACCGGACGAGGTGGCGCGAACGCTGGCGCCCATTCTGGAAATGCCCGCAGGGCTGATCGAGAACGAAATCCGCAACAGCGGCACGCCGCGATTCTGCTGGCTGAAGCGTCGCGTGGAGGATGCCGCTGCCGACGCCGTGCGGGCGTTGAGACTTCCCGGCATCGGACTTCGCGGAGAGTTCCAGCGGCACTGGCCTATGCACGAAGCCGCGGCGCAGGTCATTGGCTTCGTGGGGTCCGACGGCGAGGGACTGGAGGGTATTGAACTTTCGCACAACGCACACCTGCGCGGCATGGACGGGCGCCGGAGCGTGCGTCGCGACGTGCGCCGACGCGCCCTGGGCGGCGGACGCGAGGAGTTGATCAGCCCGCGCGACGGCGGCCACGTCATGCTCACGATCGACAGCGTCGTGCAGTCGCTCGCCGAGCGACGACTCGCGGAGCAGGTCAAGAAGTACCAGGCAGAGAGCGGCGTGGCTGTGGTCATGTCGCCGAAGACGGGCGATGTCCTGGCGCTGGTCAGCATTCCCACTTACGACGTGAACCGGCGCGACGAAGCGCGCTCCGATGCCCGGCGCAACTGCGCGATCACCGACCCGGTCGAGCCGGGCAGCATTTTCAAACCGTTCGTTATGGCGGGGGCGCTGGCCGGCGGCTTCGTCAAACCCAATGACAAGTTCAACTGCTACAACGGCGTGCACAACTTCGGCAAGCGCACCATTCACGACACCCATCCCAAGGGCGTGCTCGACACGACGGGAATCATCGTGCACAGCAGCAACATCGGCATGGGGCAGATCGGCCAGCGCATGGGTAACGCGGCTCTGCGCGAAACGCTGCTGGCATTCGGCTTTGGGGCGGTGACGCAATCGGGACTGCCCGGTGAGAACGAGGGAATCGTTCCGCCGCTGGGCAAGTGGAACAGCTATTCGACCACGTCCGTGCCGATGGGGCAGGAGATCGCGGTGACTCCGCTGCAACTGGCGACCGCGTTCTGCGCGCTGGTCAACCATGGACTGCTGTTGCGGCCGCGCGTCGTGCAGGCGCAACTCGCGGCAGATCATTCCATGGACGAGCAGGTGCGAGGTCCGGAGATCATCCGCCGCGTGATGCCCGCCGACGTGGCGGACTTCCTGACACAAGAGGGCCTCGTCGGGGTTGTGCATGAGGGCGGCGAACCGTTGGATGCGTCACCGTACGCCATGTGCGGCAAGACGGGTACGGCGCAAGTGCCGTTTCGGCACAAGCGCGGCTATGAACCGAACGCGTACCTCAGTTCGTTCATGGGCGCGGCGCCGGTGCACGATCCGCAGGTCGTCGTGCTGGTGATGATCCGCAAACCGAACCGCTCGATCGGATACTACGGTCGCGTGGTGGCGGGTCCGGTGGTGCGCGATATTGTTCGTGAGACGCTGACGTATCTCGAGGCGCCGCCCACGCCGACGGATGTCCCGGCGCCAAGCGGTACGGAGTCGATGCACCGGGCGCTGCACGTCGCCGCGGATTCGCTGTGATTGGCAGGGGACTCACAGCATCGCGGGGTTCGGCGAAACCGGGGTGGGAATATGCGGCCCGCGGCATTACAATTCCGTCGGAGGCACGGGTTCACGGAAGGACCGATCATGCACGAAGCGCCGCCGCGGAAACGATTGCTGGGCGATCTGCTCGCCGAAGCCAATCTCGTCGCGTGCGCGCAGGTCGGCGGTTTCAATCCTGTCATACATGATATTTGTGTCGACTCGCGATCCGTGTCGCCGGGCGCGTGCTTCGTCGCACTACGCGGGACGCACAACGATGGGCACGACTTCGTCGCGGAGGCAATCGCCCGCGGCGCCGTTGCGGTGATCGTCGAAACCGGACGCGCACAGCGCGCCGGCGATATCGCGGTCACGGTGCCAGACACACATCTCGCGGTCGCCCGGCTCGCATCCGCGTTTCACGGTGTCAGCGCGGCGCAGCGCGATGGCTTGCTCAAACTCATCGGTGTCACCGGCACGAATGGCAAGACCACGGTCTGCACGCTGATTCGCGCCGTGCTCGACGCAGCCGGCCTGCGCGCCGCCAGCTTCGGCACGATCACCAACGACAACGGCAGCGGGGCGAAGACCTCCGACATGACCACAATGGCCCCGCTGGAGATGTGTCGCGAACTGGCCGCGGCGGTCCGGTCCGGCGTGACCCATGCGGTGCTGGAGGTGTCCAGCCACGCGCTCGACCAACAGCGCTGCGCGGGCCTGGCCTTCGACGTCGGCGTATTCACCAACCTGTCGCGCGACCATCTCGACTACCACGGCGACATGGAGCATTACGCGCGGGCCAAGCGGCGGCTGTTTGAGTGCCTGACAGCCGGCGGCGCAGCGGTCGTGTGCGCGGACGACGCATACGCGGAGTTCATGGCCGAAGGCTGCGCTGCACGCGTCCTGCGTTATGGCCTGGGCAGCGCCGCGCGCGATGTCCGCGCCGAACACCTGGCGGTGGACGACGACGCGACGCGCTTCACGGCGCAACTCGAGGACTGCGCGCTGCCCATCGCGACGGAGTTGATCGGCCGGCACAATGTGCGCAACATCATGGCCGCGGTCGCAGCCGGGCACGCGCTGGGCTTTCGACCGGAAGTGATCGGCAAAGGCATAGAATCCGTGCGCGGAATCCCCGGCCGGCTGGAACGGGTGGACAACGGCGCGCCGATACGCGTGCTGGTCGACTATGCGCACACGCCGGACGCGCTGGACAATGTGCTGAATATTCTGCGAGACACCGGCGCTCGCCGATTGATTTGCGTTTTCGGTTGTGGCGGCGATCGCGACCGGGGCAAACGTCCGGAGATGGCCCGCACGGTGGCGTTGGCGGCAGATGCCGCGGTGGTCACGAGCGACAACCCGCGTTCGGAAGATCCGGCGGCGATCATCGCGGAAACGCTGCAGGGGTTTTCGCCCGGCGATGCGTGCGTTCACGAAGTCGAGCCGGACCGGGCGCGTGCGATTCGCCGGGCGGTGGCGCTGGCGCAGGCGGGAGACGTGGTGCTCATCGCCGGCAAAGGGCATGAAAAATACCAGATTGTCGGGACACGGCGACTGCCTTTCGACGACGTGGCCGAGGCCCGCGCGGCGCTGGCCCAGCGGTTCAATTCCGACGCCGCGGGACGGCAGGTGGCGTGAGCATGCACACGACTCTTGGTGATGCGGTTACGGCGATGAACGGCCGTTGGCAGGGGGCACCCGCCAGTGGTGCTTACGGCGGTGTGTCCACGGATACGCGCTCGCTTCGACCAGGCGACCTCTTCTTCGCCATTCGCGGAAAGAACTTCGATGGTCACTCGTTTATTCCCAAAGCCTGGTCGGCGGGCGCCTGCGCCTGTGTAGCAGATGAAATCGGCGCGGAGTCACTGGGCCGCGCGGTGGGCGGACCGCTGGTGGTGGTCAATGATGTGGTGACGGCATTGGCTCGGCTGGCTGGCCACCATCGCCGCGGGTTGCGCGCGACGGTCATCGCAGTCACAGGGAGCAATGGCAAGACCACCACGAAGACGATGCTCGCGCACGTCCTGGGTTCGTGGCGACAGTGCCGTGCGGCCGACCGCAGCTTCAACAATCAGATCGGTGTTCCGCTGACGCTGCTGTCGGCGACGCCGGATGACGACTTTCTGGTGGTCGAGATCGGTACAAACGCCCCGGGAGAAGTCGCCGCGCTCGCGCGGCTGACTGAACCGGACGCCGGTGTGCTGACCTGCATCGGCGATGCGCACCTCGCCGGGCTGGGTGGTCGTGAAGGCGTGACGCGCGAAAAGATGTCGCTTTTCGACCACGTTCGACCCGGGGGCGAAGCGGTGATCGAGTGCGGCGCCGCGGAACGGGCGGGGAGCTTTCCCCGGCGACGCGACCTGACCTGGTCGACGTATGGTCGCGCGGCGACGGCGAGCACGCGCGTGACCGACATCTCCACCGACGTTCACCGCACTGAGGCCGTCTTGGACGGCCGCTGGCGATTGACCTTGGACTTTGGCGGGCTGCACAACGCGGTCAACGCAGCCGGGGTGTTCGCGCTGTGCCGACGGTTGGGAATGGCGCCGGATGCGATTGTGCGCGCCTTGGCCACCTGCCGGTTGCCCGAACTCCGGCTGCACACGCGCGAGGTTGGCGGCGTGACCATCGTGGCGGATTGCTACAACGCCAACCCGACGAGCATGGCCGCGGCCATTGAACTGCTCGCGGGTACGCGCGCCAGCCGGCGCGTGCTGGTCATTGGCGAAATGGCGGAACTCGGCGTTGACGCGCCGCGGCTGCATCGCGAGACCGGACTGCTCGCGGTGCGGATGGGAATCCAGGGCGTCGTCTCCGTCGGGCATCTCGCGCGGCACGCGTCTGAGGCGGCTGCGGGCGCATCGACGGAGGTCGCATCGCGGCATTTTGCGGATGCCGCGGCTGCGGTGGCCGGCCTGCAGGGATTTCTGCGACCCGGCGATGTGGTGCTGATCAAGGGATCGCGTTCGGCGCGACTCGAGCGCGTGGTTGAGGGGCTCAACGTGCTGGAGCCGGCAGCCGCCGTCGCCGGTGCGTAGGATTCGAATCGGAATTCGCATGGCGTGGTCAGGGGTGCGAAATGACGGCGCACTCGCAAGACGGATGAAGAACACGGAATCGTCGAGTCGACGGGTGTTGCGGTGCTTTATTACCTTTTTCGCGCCATTCTGCGGGGGGAGCATTACGCCTACGAGAACTCGATGTTTCGAGGCGTTTGCGCGGGCATCTTCTGCTTCCTGGTGGTGGTCCTCGCGGGTAAGCCGGTCATCCGCACGTTGGTGCGGCTGAAGATCGGCGACCGCGCGGAATTCGACCACGAACAACTCAACAAGTTGATGCGCGAGAAGTCGAATGTTCCGACCATGGGCGGCGTGCTCATCATCGGATCGATGGTCGTGGGCGTGCTGCTGTTCGCCGATGTGCTCAACTTCTACGTGCAGATGGGGCTGTTCTGCCTGTTGTGGCTGGCCGCGCTGGGCGCGGTCGATGACTGGTTGAAGCTGACCGCCGGCCGGCGTGGCGGATCGCGTGACGGCCTGCGCAGCTATGAGAAGCTGCTCTTCCAGATCGGCCTCGGCGTGTTGCTGGGCTTCTTCATTTATCGCCATGGGCAGGCCAATGTGGCGCAGCTGGGAGCGCTGGCGGACAACGCCGGTCGCGAAACGGTCGAGGCATATCGCGTCCTCACCGTTCCGTTCTACAAGCCGGGTGTGTTCCTGTCTGCGACCCTGTTCATGGTGGTGACGGTCCTGTTGACCACCTGGTCGTCCAACGCGGTGAACCTGACAGATGGCATGGATGGACTGGCAGCGGGGTGCGTGACCGCCAGCGCCTTGGTGCTCATGCTGGTCTGCGACGTGGTCGGCGATGCGGAGTCGGCGACGCGGCTGCTGATTCCGCATATCCCGGGCACGGACGAGTTGAGCGTGATTTGCGGTACGATTTTGGGTGCGTCAGCCGGGTTCCTGTGGTACAACTGCTACCCGGCGCAGGTGTTCATGGGCGATACCGGCTCGCTGCCGCTCGGGGGCGTGCTGGGGTATGTCGCCATCGTGACGCGCCAGGAGTTGCTGTTGCTCATCGTCGGCGGCGTGTTCGTGGTTGAAGCGCTGTCGGTGATGATCCAGGTTGGGTATTTCAAAGCGACCGGCGGCAAGCGCGTGTTCCGCTGCGCCCCCATCCACCACCATTTTCACCTGAGTGGCTGGACGGAGACGCAGACCGTCGTTCGGTTCTGGCTGGTCGCGGCGATGTGCGCCGGCGCTGGTCTGGCCACGCTGAAGTTGCGATAGCTGCGGGCGCAGTTCCTCGACAAGGATGTCGGGGTTTTCCAATAGACCCAGGGACGGGTGCCGATGTATGCCCCTTCGTCATCTCGAGCCTCTCACGCCACGGGAATCGCCGTGGTCGCGGCGGCGCTGCTTGCGGTCGGCCTGGTGATGGTCGCTTCCGCCGGTGCGCGGCTGGACGGACCGATCATCGAAGCGCGCTTCTGGAAGACCGCGTTCGGCCGCCAGTTGGCGTATGCCGTGGCGGGCTTTCTGGCGATGCTTGTAGCGTCGCGCGGTGGGTATCAATGGCTGCGCTGGCGGCCCGGAAAGTGGCTTCAGCCGGCGGTTGGGGTCTATCTGCTTTCGCTGACGTGTCTCGCCGCGGCGCTGCTTCCGGGCATCGGCTTGGCGCGCAAGGGCGCGCAGCGCTGGCTGCAGGTCGGGCCGGATTGGATGGGCCTGGCCTTTCAGCCGTCAGAGTTCGCGAAGCCGGCGCTGGTCGTGCTGCTTGCGGCGCTGCTCGCCGGGCGTGCGCACGAGCTGCGTTCGTTCACACGCGGATTGTTTCCGGCGTGCGCGGCGCTGGGATTGTGCATCGCGCTGGTGGGCATCGAGGATTTCGGAACAGCTGCGCTGCTCGCGATGGTGGGCGGGGCGATGATCATCATGGCCGGTGCGCGGTGGACGCACCTCGCACCCGCCGGCCTGTGCGGCGCAGGTGCGATGGCCTACCTGATCTGGCGCGAGCCGTATCGCATCACTCGACTGACCACATTTCTGGATATCTGGGCGGATCCGCGCGGCGACGGCTATCACCCGGTGCAATCGCTGGTGACCATCGCGTCCGGCGGATTCGCGGGTCGCGGTCTGGGAGCGGGCGTACAGAAGTACGGCTATTTGCCGGAAGCGCGCAGCGATTTCATTTTTTCCGTGATTTGCGAAGAGACCGGCCTGGTTGGCGCACTGCTGGTCATCGGCCTTTTCGCTGCGCTCATCTGGCTCGGCTGGCTCGTGGTGCGCCAGCAGCAATCGGTTTTTCCCCGGCTGCTCGCGTTTGGCCTCACGTTCATGCTCGCGTTTCAGGCGGTGATGAACATCGCGGTGGTGACGGTGTGTGCGCCCACGAAAGGGATTTCGCTTCCTCTGGTTTCCGCAGGCGGTTCGGGCGTGATATTCCTCGGCTTGTCGGTCGGGCTCCTGGTGTCGGTTGCGCGCGAATCGGAACTCTGCAAAGAAGCGCCGCTGAGCGATTCGGCTGAACGATGGGCGGTGACGGCATGACTTTGGCGACGTCTGACATGCTGGGCGCCGCGCCGGCCCGCCGATCGCCGGCGGACGCGCCGCTGTTTGTGTTCGCGGGCGGCGGCACAGGTGGACATCTCTATCCCGCGCTGGCGGTTGTGCAGGCACTGCGTACACAGCTTGGCGCCGTGCGCATCGTATTTTTCGGAACGCAGCGTTCGATCGATGCGCAGGTGCTCGCGCACGCCGGCGAGACCCTCGTGCCGCAGGGCGTTCAGCCGCTGCCCATGACCCCGTGGAAAGTCCCTGGATTCCTGCGATCCTGGCGATTGGCGGTCGGGCGTTGTCGCGCGCATTTCGCGACCCACCGGCCCGCGATGGTAATCGGCACCGGCGGGTTCGCCAGTGGGCCGGCGGTCCGGGTCGCGGCGCGCCGGGGAATTCCCACGGCGCTGATGAATCCAGACCTGGTTCCCGGCCGGGCGAACCGATACTTGGTCCGCAGCGTCGAGTGCATCTTCGCACAATTTGCGGAGTCGGCGAAGTATTTTCCGGGCGGCGCTCCCGTCGAAGCCACGGGTTGTCCCGTGCGCCCGGCGTTTCGCACGGCGAAGCGCGCTGAGGGGCAGCGTATCTTCAATCTCGACCCGGCGCGGCGCACTCTGCTCGTGACCGGCGCGTCTCTCGGTGCGCACACCATCAACGCGGCGCTGACGCAGCTCGCGCGCCGGTTGGCTCTACAAGCGGAATGGCAGGTGCTTCATCTCGCCGGTCGAGACGATGTGGACGCCGTGCGCGCCGCCTATGCGCAAGCCGGCGTGCCCAGTTGCGTGCTCGCGTATACCGAGCGAATGCCGGAAGCAATGGCGGCGGCTGACCTGCTGGTGTCGCGCGCCGGCGCTTCCACGATCGCGGAGATTCTCGCTGCGTCGGTGCCGTCTGTGTTGCTGCCGTATCCGCATCACCGGGACCAGCACCAGTTGCGGCACGCGCAATGGCTCGCCGAGCGCGGCGCGGCGATGACGTGCATCGATGCGGTCGAAGAAATGGCGACCGCGGACGCGCTGTGGCGCTGCCTGTCTGAACTGATGTCGGATCACGGACGGCGCGAGCGGATGCGTCAGGCCGCGCGGGAGCTTGATCGGCCGGACGCAGCCGAGCGAATTGCGGCGCGTATCGTGGAACTGGCCGGATGCCACGCGCGGATTCCGCGTGAGGGGGAGTGAGTGCGGTTGAAACCAGACGCTTCGGCGCTGACGCCGAGGTGTGGGCCCGGTTGCGAGTTGCCAGGAGGGTACTCAGCACATGGATGTGATCATGCAAGCACGGATGCAAACCATGACTGCGACACGGTTGGACGAGCTGACGCTCGAGCAGACGCTGGTCGATCGGGGGTTGGCGGGCCGCCGCATCCACCTCGTTGGCGTCGGCGGCTGCGGGATGTACGGCGCTGCGCGCATCCTGATGCACAGTGGCGCGCGCATCAGCGGATCCGACCAGAAGGATTTCGCCGGCGCGGGAACGCTGGTGGGGGGCGGGGCGAAGGTGTGCATCGGACACCAGAGCGGACTGGTCGACGAGACCATCGAACTGGTCGTCCGCAGCGCGGCGGTGCCCGACAGCAACCCCGAGGTCGTGACGGCGCGCGCATTGGGAATACCGGTCATCAATTACGCCGAGCTGCTGGGCATGCTCACGCGCACGCGCAAGGGCGTGGCCATCGCCGGAACCCACGGCAAGAGCACGACCACCGCGATGGTGGCCCACATTCTGCGGCATGCAGGACTGGAGCCGTCGTTCATCGTCGGCGCGCAGAGTTCGCAGCTTGGCGGCAGCAGTGGCGTGGGGGCTGGGCCGCATTTCGTAGTCGAAGCGTGCGAGTTCGCACGCTCGTTCCTGCATCTGCGCCCGCACAGCGCGGCCATACTCAATATCGAGGCGGACCATTTGGACTGCTACCGCGATCTGGAGGAGATCGAAGAGTCCTTCGCGTCGTTCGCGGGAAACGTTGCCGCGGGCGGCTTGCTGGTGGTGAATCACGAGGACCAGCGCACCAAGCGCGTCGCGCGGCGGGCGAACTGCACGGTACACACCTGCGGATTCGGCCCGGGTGCGCACTGGCGCGCGACCAACGTGCGCGTCCGTCAGGGATGTCACAGCTTTGTGCTGCGTCGCGAGGGCCGTCCGCTGGCCACGTGCAGCTTGCGCGTCGCGGGCATGCACAACGTGTCCAACGCGCTGGCGGCCGCCGCGCTGGCCGCACATGCCGGCGCGGAGCCGGAGCGCATCGCCGAAGCGCTGGGTACGTTCGCGGGCGTGCAGCGGCGCATGACGCTGCGCGGCACCGGTCGCGGGGTGACGGTGATCGATGACTACGCGCACCATCCGACGGAGATTCGCGCAACGCTCGCGGCGATCCGCAGCCGGTATCTGCCGAAGCGGCTTTGGGCCGTGTTTCAGCCCCACCAGGCGTCGCGCACGCGGCTGCTCATGGAGGAATTCGTGACCGCATTCAAGGACGCGGATTTTGTCATTATTCCCGACATCTACAGCGTGCGCGACACGGATGCGGACCGGGCCGCGGTCACCTCCGCGGCAATGGTGACGCGGATTTGTTCCGCCGGCCGCGCGGCGCACTATCTTCCTTCGCTCGCCGAGGTGTGCGATCACCTGGAGCGGAGCGTGGCCGAGGGCGACGTGGTGGTGACGATGGGCGCGGGCGATGTCTGGCAGGTGGCGGATGGACTGGTGCAACGGATTTGCTGAGCGCGTGCTGCGCGACGAACCGCTCGCGGGCCGCACTTGGTACGGCCTCGGCGGCGCCGCGCGCTACCTGTTTTCGCCCGCGAGCGTCGAAGAGCTGCGCGAGGTGCTGGCGTGCGCCCGCCGCGCCGGCTTGCCCGTGCGCGTGCTGGGCGCGGGGGCCAACCTGCTGGTGCGCGACCAGGGTTTCGACGGGCTGGTCATCCGCCTGGATTCTTCAGCGTTCACCCGGGTTGTTTATGAGGATGAACGCGTGATCGCGGGCGGCGGCGCTGACCTGATGCAGCTCGCCCGGGACTGCGCCTATCGCGGGCTCGCCGGGTTGGAGACGCTGGCGGGAATTCCCGCCACCATCGGCGGTGCGATCGTGATGAACGCCGGCGGCAAGTTCGGCCAGATCGCGGACGCGGTCGAGTCGGTGACGCTGATGGATCGCAACGGAACCCATCGCGAGTTTCCGGCGGAGGACTTGCGGTTCGGTTACCGCAGCTCCGCGGTCGGCGACCGAATCGTGCTGCACGCAGCGCTGCGATTGCGGCGTGCGCAGGTGGACGAAGTGCGGTCGCGGTTTCATGACATCTGGCGGTTCAAAAAGGCGTCACAGCCGATGGCGGCACACAGCGCGGGTTGTGTTTTTCGCAATCCACCCGGCGAGTCCGCCGGCCGGCTGATCGACCAGGCCGGGCTCAAGGGCGCGACCGTCGGTCGGGCCCGCGTTTCGGACATGCACGGCAACTTCATCGTGGCTGACGCGGGGGCGAAGGCCGCGGATGTGCTGGCGCTGGCCGAATACGTTCGCGCCGAGGTGATCGCCAAGAAAGGCGTGCAACTGGAACTGGAAATTGACGTTTGGTGAGCGTACACGAAGTTTACTGCAATGAATTGACGAATAGACGGCGAAAAGGGATTTGGCCATGAAGAAATCGACCCGTCCGGTGCGCCTGGGACCCGCGGCGCAGAACATGCGGACGAAGCAATTGGATATTACCGTGCTTGCGGGCGGACCGAGCGACGAACGCGAGGTCAGCCTGATCAGCGGCAAGTGCGTCGCCGCGGCGCTGACCACGCTGGGACATCGCGTCACTGTTTGCGACATTTCCCCCGACGATCTGTCGGCGCTGGACAAGGTCGCGGACGTGGTATTCATCGCCCTGCACGGCGCGTTCGGGGAAGACGGCACAGTGCAGCGTGAACTCGAGCGCCGCCGCATTCCCTTCGTCGGCAGCGGGTCAGCCGCCAGCGCGCTGGCCATGGACAAGGTCCAGGCCAAGGCGCGCCTCGTGGCCAACAGCCTGCCCACGCCGCGCTTCGACGTCATTCGCGCGGGCCGCGTGTCCGAGACCATCGAGCGCTGGCGCCTGCCCGTCGTGGTCAAGCCCGTCGCGTCGGGCAGCAGCGTCGATACGTATCTCGTGCGCAGCGCGGACCAGTTTCCGACAGCGCTAGGCCAGGTGATCCGCAAATACGGATCGGCCTTGCTTGAGGAATTGATCGAAGGTCCGGAACTGACGGTGGGCATTGTCGGCAGCCGCGTGCTCCCGCCGATCGAGATCCGCACCCAGCGGGACTTTTACGACTACCAGGCGAAGTACATCGACGATGACACGCAGTATCTCTTCGATATCGCGCTTCCCGACAAGCTGCTCCAGGAGATCTGCCGGTTGAGTCTGCGCGCGTTCCAGGTTGTCGGCTGCCGCGGGTTTGGCCGCGTCGATTGGATGGTCGATCGCGTGACCCATGAGCCCAGCATCCTTGAGATCAATACGATTCCGGGTTTCACGAACCATTCGCTGCTGCCCAAGGCCGCCGCGCAGGCCGGCATCGGCTTCGCCGAACTGTGCCAGCACATCGTCGAGCTGGCGCTGATCGGTGATGAGGCCCCGGAGTCCTGATTCATCATGGCACGCAAGAAAAAAACCAGCCGACCGAGTTGGCAGGAGCGCTGGCAGGACTGGTGCAGTCGTGCGGCCGCGCGCATGCCGCGCATGCGGACACGATCGTTGTTGCTGACGGCTCTTGCGCTGACCGCGGCGGCTGGCACGGTATACGGAATGTTTCGGCTGGACGCGCACGTGCGCCGTACGCAGCGTGATGCCGGACCTCCGCGGATCGTGTTCGCGGAACGCCCGCCCGGAATGGAGCGCATCACCGAGGACGCGCTGGCGCACTTCGCCGACGTGTCCTGGTCTCACCCGACACTCTGCCAGGACATCGCCGATGCGCTGCGGGCCACCGGGTGGGTGCGCGAAGTGACGCGGGTGCATCGGTACCCGGACCAGCGCGTCGACGTTGCCTGCACGTTCCGCAAACCGGTGGCCATGGTGCTCGCCAACCGCGGATGCTGCCTCATCGATGTCGATGGCGTGCGCCTTCCCGGGTGGTATCGCAACGACCCCACATTCAAACTGATCGTGGGCATTTCTGAACCTCCGCCGGTCGCGGGTGAATCATGGAAAGGTCAGGACGCCAGGGCGGCTGTCGAACTCGTGCAGTTTCTCGCGGCTGAGCATTTCAACGACCAGATCACCGGCGTCATCGTCGAGCGTGCCTCTGGGCGGACGGACGATCGCGGCATGCAGCTCGTGCTCGCGACAGACCTGGCCGGCGGGCGCATCGTCTGGGGTTCGCCGATCGGCGAAGAGATTGAAGAGAACACCGCGGAGCAGAAGCTCGAATTGCTGCGGAGCAACTTCCGGCGATTCGGCCGCGTGGACGCGGACCGCGCCCAGCTCGATGTCTCGGTGCATCCCGATCGTATCCTGGCGCCGGCATCAGCCGGGCACGGCGGTGCGTACGCGGAGAGATAAAGGGCTGCTGAACAGGTTGGACGAGTGGAGAGTTCAGCCGAATAATCCCTGGCCTGTGACAATATTCGCGCGGCAGGTTGCGAAATCCTGGTAGGCGACAGGGCACAAGGGAGGTTCTGGTGATGGATCAACTCGCACAATACGCACAACAATTGGCCGATCTGTACGGCCAAAACGCGCCGAAGTTGCCCGCGTCGCTGCCCGCGGCGGTGATGACGCTGGTTTTCGGCGTCGCGATCTGCGTGCTGGGCGCCAAGCTGGCTCGCTGGCTGATCACCGTCGCGTTCGCCGTCGGCGGCCTGGTCGCGGGACTGTCATTGGGCGGCCGTGTGGACCTTGCGCCGTTGGTGACGGCGTTGCTCGGGGCATCCGCGCTGGGCGCGATCGGTTTCACGTTGCATCGTTTGTGGGTGGGTCTGGCGACCGGTGCGTTTCTGGCCACGGTGGCGTTTGGCGTGGTATCGACCCAGATGGTCTTTCCCCATGTGAATGAGTTTCGTGAGCAGCAACTCGTGGCGGCGCAGGCTGACCCGTCGCGCGACCAGGCGGGCGCGGTCGGTGAAGCGATGAACGCCGGCTGGGACCAGTTCTGGGGCATGACAGATTCCTTCAAGCAGTTCGTCGCGGAGCGGGAGCCGAATCTGCAGAAATACGGGGTCATCGCGGTGCTGTTCGCCGCCGCCCTGGGCCTGCTCATGGGCATCTTTCTCTGCCGGCTCACACTCATCCTGTTCACCGCTGCGTTTGGAACTTCGCTCATTGCGGGCGGCATGGCCATGCTCGGACATCATGTCGAGGTGGACATGTTCACCTTGTGCCAGCAGCGCCCGGACATGAGCGCGCTGGCGCTGGGAGCATTCTTCGTCTTTTCGATTATTCTGCAGACGCTGCTCACTCGCGGTGGGGATAAGGCGCCGGCCGCGGCGAAAGACTGACTTCGGCGCGCTGTTTGTCCCATTCGCCGGCCGCGGTTCAGCCGGATCGATCGCGGCGCCAGCCTTGTTCATTCTCTATGGACGCTTCCGCACCTGCCGAACGGCGGGTTCCGCAGCCGATCGCGGCGAGGCGCAACGCGGATGCCACGTCCTGTATTCGCGGACCTGATCTTTGTACTTGGCCCGTATCTCCCCGAAATCGTAGGCTTGCCCAGGGTGTAAGCGTCCGGAGGGACCGGCGGATTTCAGGGGGACATGCCGTGATCGGTTTCGACAAACTCTATGCCGTCTGGTTGAATTTTCTCAATCACGCGGAGCCGCTTGTGGGCTTGCCGCTGCTGGCCTTCGGTGCGGCACTGGTGCTTTCGGGCTGGCGGTTGTGGCGCGCGATCGTTGTGCTGAATTTCATGCTCGTCGGCCTGGGCGCGGGCTATGCCGTTTGCCATCTGAGCGGGACGCCCGCGGATTGGCGCTGGATGGCCGGATTGGCCGGGCTGCTCGGCGTGGCCGCGCTGGTGTTCACCCGGTTTGCGGCACCGCTGCTGGGAGGAGTGGCAGGCGGCATCGTCGGCCATCTCGTGCTGAACGGATTGGGACTCTACGGTCCGGTCCTTTGGTTGATCACGGCCATCGCGTTTGCCGCCGCAGCCGGGTGGTCGTATTCCTACCGTCAGCAGGTGCAGGCTGTGCTGACCTCGATGGAGGGTGGCGTGCTCTTCGCCTCGGGCATGGCCGTGATGTTGCCGGAGGTGCCGATTCTGTACAAGTTCTTCGCGTCCATGACGGCGACGAGTCCGTTCATGATCGGCTTCTACATCCTGGTGCCGACGGTCGTGGGGGTGATGTTGCAGCAGGCGGACCTGAATCGCAGCCTGTCCAAGACCGCCACCGACACCTGAGGTATCGCCCTTGGGCGACCGCGATACAGGAGACGGTCGACTTTCACCGGTCAGCGAAAACGCCTTTGCGCGGCTGCGGACGCAAGTTCGCAGCCGCTTTCATGCGCCCTGCTCAGTCGCGGCATTCAAGTCGGCGAATTCAATAGCCCGCACGATGACCAGGCGACACGACTGTCCCGGCCGACGTCTCCGCCAAAGCAAAGTTCGTCTCGGAAGACCGCCTAAGCAGATCGGAAGGCGGCTGTGATTTTCGGCCGGCTATGGGTGGGTCCGCCTGATTCCCTCAAAGGACCTGCGCAGGTTACCCGATTGCCGGTCGATGCAGGTCCGCAGACGCTGCAAGACATGTGAATTCTGTCAGTAAAAAAGGCGTGCGGCACCCTGTAAGTATTGGCGCGGTCAAAGGGTGCCGCAGCGAGTGGAAGGCTGATTGTTCGAGAATTCGCAGGCGCAATCACCGGGAAACGTCAGTTCGAAGCTGGATTGTTCGCGGGATTGCCCCCACCCCTTCATCAGTCGATTATACCCCTCATATCGGCAGGTTCCACAATCGACGTTCAAAGGTCTTCATTTCTGCGCGAACCGCACCAGCGGGTTCGCAGCGCTTAACAAGCGCGACGTCGTCTTGCCGGCGCCGGTGAACGGTCGACTCCACCGTTCTTCCTGGCTGCTGCAACAGCCTTGTCCAGGCAGCTTGCCCCCGAAGACGCGTGTTGCGGTCATCCCGTCAGACCGACGACGTACATGCACGCGACACCCGCGCCACGCGCGGGATTCTCGCGCAAGGCACACTCGGGGACGATTCCTAAGACCTTGTTCGAAAGCCAGTTACTGCGAAAGGTCGAAACTGCCCAACTTGACGAGACTGACCGGGGTCCGAACGTCAAGCTTCACAATCACCGCTGCGTCCGCAGGACCTGAGCAGCCCTAGTATACGTCTCCAACAAAGGTTACGCAAGACAAAACCTGTGAATTCACACGTTTATCCAAACACCCACAAGGTGCCGGCAAATGCCCGGTCAACGGTCCCGATCTGTCAGCGGAGGGGACCAACCCGGCTCACCTTTCGGTTAAACGATCCCAAGGACAGGTACCCAGGACCACGGGCCCGGTCTCACGGAACCTAAACAGAACATCCCCAGCCCCGCACCAATCGGTGCCAGGACCGGATCGCGATATCGGCGGACGGGTCCCAAGCGAACGGCTGAGATGTACACCTCCGACCGAATGCGCGTTCCGGTCGGCGGAACACCGCACCACAACCGGGTGAGAAGGCGTTTCGAGGAGGCTTCGTACCTTGGGAGAGGCGTCTCCCGTTCGCAATCGCATCCTCGCCGCCTATACTGGCGATGATCTTGACGCGTCAGGCGAAGACACCTTTCGAACCATGACGACCCATCGCACCACCAAGCTTTCGCTGGCCCGCAAGTGCCAGGTGCTTTTCGGCGCCGCGGTTCTGAGCAGCATCGCTGCATCGCTCTTTCTGCCGGGCATGCAGATGAACAACCTGACCCAACAGCGGTACCTGCAGGTCGCTAAGGAGGCTGCCACGGTCGCGCTGCTGCACGCACCATTGAACAAGGATTGGCGGGAGGCGCAGCAATTGCTGGCCCGCGATTGGGCCAACTTGTCCCGGCTGGGTGAGGGGGCCTTTCCGGCCCATGCACCCCGCTTGATTACCATCGAGGAAGCGGAAACGTTATCGGTCCATGCATCCAAGGGGTTCATCGCGGAATCGGTCAGCCAACTCAAATCGGACCGCCAGGCAATCTACCGCTGGAAGCTGACGGAGGACGACGACGGCAACACCGCCATTCGCCTGGCCATGGCGGTGCGGTCCGCGGAAGGCGAGCCGAATCCGGGAGCGCTTCGCGGGCTGATCGAGGTTTGGGTGACCATCCCGCCGCTGGAGTCGCTCACCAGCATGGGCGTGTTGGCCGCGGCGCTGACCTCCGGGGCACTGCTCGCCATCCTGGTGTTCTACCTGGTCACGCAGAAGCTGCTGCTCTCCCCTGTGCGCAAGTTGCGACGGGTGGCTGACCGGGTGACAGCCGGGGAAATGGAGGTGCGCTCCACGATTGCCACGGGCGACGAGCTTGAAGATCTCGGCGTCGCGTTCAACAAGATGCTCGAGCACCTGCGCGAATCGCAGGACGAGCTGCGCAAAATCAACCGCTCGCTGGACACCCGGCTCGGGGAGTTGGCCGAAACCAACGTGGCGCTGTTCGAGAGCAACCGAGTCAAGAGCGAGTTTATCGCCAATGTGAGCCACGAACTGCGCACGCCCCTGGTGTCTATCATCGGCTTCGCGGAGCTGCTCAGCGAATTCGGCGACACCCGGGCGATCGACACCGAGCGCCTGCATCGCTACTCCGGAAACATCCTCAGCAGCGGGCGCATGCTGCTGGACATTATCAATGACCTGCTGGACCTGGCGAAGATCGAGGCGGGTAAGCTCGAACTTCATGTCACGGAGTTTGAAGTGCCGACCCTGTGTGCGGCGCTCATCGACTTTGTCACACCGCTCGCGGACAAGAAACGCCTCGTGCTGACACTTGGGGCGGAAGAGTCGCTGCCGAAAATGACGTCGGATGCAGGTCGGCTCAAGCAGATTCTGTACAACCTGCTGAGCAATGCAATCAAGTTCACGCCGGAGCAGGGCGCGGTCGCGCTGCGTGTGCAATCCGGACCGGACGGGGACGTGTGCTTTGCGGTGAGCGACACGGGGCCGGGTATTTCCAAAGAGCACCAGGCGATCATCTTCGAGAAGTTCCATCAGCTCGATGCGTCACACACGCGGGAATACAGCGGAACCGGCCTGGGCCTGGCCATCACCACCGAATTGTGCGCCATGCTCGGCGGGCGAATCACGCTCGACAGCGAGCTGGGCCGTGGCAGCACATTCACCGTGACTCTGCCGATGGTGGCCCCGACGGCGAGCCCGCGCCTGCCGCTGGTGAACCTGACATGAGTGCGGAAGAAGCGCGGCGATCGAAATCGCGGGATACCGCCGGCGCCAAGTCGCGCCGCACGGCCATGAAGAGTCCCGCCCGTGGTCCGTTCATGCGTCGCGGACATCTTCCGGCGGTGATTGGGTTATGCATCATTCATTTCGTTCTGGCGGTGACCAGTGCGCGGAACAAATCGAACACGTACGATGAGATCGCGCACCTCACGCGGGGATACAGCTACTACATGGCGGGGGATTATCGCCTGGGGCCGCCGCATCCGCCTTTGGCGCATTACTGGGCGGCGCTTCCCGGGCTCGGCGCAGGGGTGAGATTCCCTCCGCAGCACACGCCAAAGAATCTGCTGGACGACTGGTATCACTCCGACATGTGGGGCATCGGGCGGCAGTTCTTCTACTACAGCAACTTGGGGAATGCCGGAATCATCGACAGCCTTTTGCTGCGCGGACGGGCGATGATCGCGCTGTGGAGTGTCACGCTCGGTTTGCTGACGTATTGGTGGGCGCGGCGGCTGTTCGGTCCCGGCGCAGGTCTGCTGGCCCTGGGATTGTACGCGTTCAGTCCGACGATGCTGGCGCACGCCCAGCTCGTCACCACGGACATGGCCGCGGCGTTGTTCTTCATGTGCGCCCTCTCGGCGATCTGGTGGCTGCTGCACGACGTTCACCCTTTGAGCGTGCTGGCCAGCGCGGCATCGCTCGCGGGCCTGTTTCTCGCGAAGATGTCGGCGGTGTTGATCATTCCAGTGGGATTGGTGCTGCTCGGTCTGCGCCTGGCCCGCGGGGGCGTGCTGCCGCTCCGGGGATTCGGCCGATCGCGCGAGGTGCGCTCACGCCTGTCGCAGCTCGGCTGCTTTCTGGCCGTCTGCTGTCTGTGGATCGTTGTGGTTTACGCGAGCATCTGGGCCGCATACGGTTTTCGCTACGCGGCGATGGTGAACGCTGATCCGCAGCGCGACCACCTGTACACCAACAGCCCGGTGCCGGCCGGCAAGACGCTCTGGGAACACGTGCTGCGCGGCAGGCCGGATGAGATCAGCGATCGATTTCGGGCGACGATTTTCTGGCTGCGCGACCATCGCGTCTTTCCAGAGGCGTACATTTACAGCGCGGCGTACGCGAAGCAGACCGCGCGCGGTCGGCGGGCGTTTCTCGACGGCGAGATCAGCCTGCTCGGCTTCCCGAGCTTTTTCCCGCTGACTTTTGCTTACAAGACGCCGCTGCCCCTGACGGGCATGTTGTTGGCGGGGCTGGCAGCGATTGGTCTGCGGGGCCGGATCGGCGAGGATTCGCCTGTACTGGCCTGTGGCCGGCGCATGATGGAACTGCTCTACGTTTCCGCGCCGCTTTGGGTGTTCTTTGTCATCTATTGGTACTCGAGCATCGGCAGCCGGCTGAACATCGGCCATCGGCACATCATTCCGACGTATCCGATGCTCTTTGTGTGCTGCGGGGCGGCGGCGATGTTCTGGCATGCGCGGCGCAAGATTCTGCGCGGTGTGCTGGTGGCGCTGGCGGCGCTGTTCGTCGCGGCGTCGGTCGCGATCTATCCCGATTATCTCGCGTACTTCAATCTGCTGGCCGGCGGTCCGGCGAACGGGTACCGGCGCCTGGTCGACAGTTCGCTCGACTGGGGCCAGGATCTTCCGGGACTTGCGAAGGCGTTGCGTGAACGGCGCGGCCGAGATGCCGGCGGCGCGGTGTATGTCTCGTACTTCGGCAGCGGGGGCGGGCCGGCGCTGAAGCACTACGGCGTCGAGGGGATCACGCTGCCGCAGAGCTGGCCGAGCGACGCGGTCGGTGATCTGCGCTATCAGCCGGGTCTCTACGCGATCAGCGCGACCAACCTTCAGCAGGTCTACTTCGGCATCCGGGACTCCGGCGGCGGGCAGGTTTATCTCAATCCCTGGACGCCGCAGCTTGAGGAAACATACCAGGCGCTGCTGCCCAAGTTTGATGCGTGCATGGCCGCGCCCAACGACGCGGTCAGCCGTGCGCCTTGGGCGACGGGGCCTGGACGGCGCGAGATAATGGATTTCCCTACGCTGCAGTTCGCGCGGCTTTGTGCCTACCTCCGCTTACGTTCACCGGACGCGACCGTTCACTACTCCATTCTGCTCTACGATCTGGATGCCGCTGAGCTTGCGGCGGCGCTGCGCGGACCGATCGGCGAGCAGCCGTAGTCACGCCACGCGTTGGCGCGCGCTTGCGCGCACCTGGCGGGTGACGCGCCGGGCGTCGTGCGCGATCAGGGCCTGCTCGTGGGCGTGCAACTGCTGGGCGATTTTCGCGGCCTCGGCGAGAGAGGCGTGCACTTCGACCTCACGGCCGGCGAGTTCGGACGCGCGCCGCTGAATTTCGTCGCGTTGATCGCGCAGGCTCTCAACCTCGTCGCGAAGCGCGCGCTCGCGTTTCGCGATATCGGTCTGCATGCGGGCGACTTCGACCTTTTCCGCGGTGACGCGCTGGGTGTCGGTGTCGAGCTGGGCGCGCAGTTCCTGGATGGCGCGGCGCGCGAGTCGGATGCGTTCGGTCTGCTCACGCATGGATGATTCGGCCTCGGACAGTTCGGCGGCGCGGCGGGAGATATCGGCTTCCTGCGTCTGCAACGCGGCTTCGCGCTGGGCCTGCTCGATTTCGCGCTGGCGCAGGCGCGCGTCGGCGGCCTTGAGTTGCGCGGCCAGCGCGGCGGCGCGGGCGCTGCGCGTCTGCACGTCCTGGGATTGTTGATCGAGTTCGGCGCCGCGCCGCGTCAACGTCCGCTCGTGGTTTGCCTGGGCCGCGAGCCGGTCGTGCAGATCCGCCGCACGGCTGTTCAGGTCGTGTTCGCGAGCGTCGAGTGACTGGCGGTCGGCATGGATGCGTTCTTCGGCCTGCTGGACGGCGCGGCGCAGTGTTTCACTCTCTTCGTTGCGCGCGGCGATCTGCTGTTCGACCTCGCGGATTTCGTGCATGCGGTCGTCGAGGTCGCGTTCGAGCGTCTCGAGTCCGGTGCAGCGGCGGGCGAGTTCGCGCTCCATGCGTTCAAGGCCGGCGGATTTCTCGGTGAGGAATTTCTGTTCGTGGGCGAGTTCACGCTCGCGCTCCTGGCGCTGCGCGTCCAGCCGGGCGGCTGCGTTCTCGCGCTCGGCGATGGCGTTTTCGCGGCGGTCGAGTTCGGCGCTGCGCGCCGCCAGTTTGTCTTCAGACGCGGCGAGAAGCTGCGTACGTTCTTCGAGTCTCAAGCCGCGGTCGTCGTGCTCCGCGTGCGCTGCGGACAGGCGCTGCGCTTCGGCGTCGAGTTCCGCCTGGAGGAGTTCCAGCCGGCGGGCGCGTTCGAGGAGTTGATCCTGCTGCGCGTGGTACTGGCGACGCTGGGCGCGCGATCTTCGGCGGGCGGACTGGGACACGCGGGAACCTCCTGTTCCACGGCTGCCTCGAATTCTGCGGATGGCGCCCACGGCCTTATGCGTTTGCGCCCGGTCGCCTCCTGTCGACCGCGCCGGCGAAGCGCGGCGCGGGGCCGGTCCGCCGGTGAACAGGTGTATATCGGCGGCGGGTATGGGTTTTCCGCAGCCTACCTCGCCGGCATGGATCGAAGATGGAAGATGGCGGCGAATCATGGCGCTTTCTGGCCTTGGGCCGGGGTGTGGGTGTTGTCGGCGGAGGGGGTGCGGATGCGCACGCCCAGATTGTTGCCGACGAGGCGCAGGGTGCCGACGGGTCCGCGGCCGACGGGTTCGTTGACCACGCGGTGCTCGCGGCTGGCGGGATCCTGGACGACGAGGGTGGTGGAGCCGCCGCCGTCAAGGTTGAGCAGCGCGTCACAGCCGAGGGCGAGGCCGAAGTCGGCCAGTTCGATGAGGGTCATGCCCTCGCTGCGGCCAGGGTTGCGGCCGTCGACGATGATGAACCAGAGCGTGTTGCGATCGGCGCTGACGCCGACGGCGGTGCGTGGATTGACGCCGGCGAACTTTTCGCCGCTGGCGGCGGCGGCTTTTTCGGCGACGCTCCTGCCTTTTTCCACGAGGATGCGGAAGCCGCCGACGGCGCTACGCACCTGGGCGAGGCGATCTTCGGCGATCGGCGGCGACCAGATATCCACGCGGTTGTCGCGGGTGACGACGAGCGCGCCGAAGCGATCATCGGGTTGGGAAAACACTTGTCCATCGCACGCGGCGAGGCCGACGATGTCCATGCCTTCGCCCGTGTTCTGGCGGAAGGGGGAGAATGGTGAGGCGTTGATCGCGACCTGTGCGCCATTGGATTGAGCAAATTCCAGGGTGGTGGCGCACTCGGTTTCGAGGGCGCCTGCGACATTGCCGCGGCAGGTGTTGAGGATCTCCACTTCGGGCGTGGAGGTGTCGATGCGCGCGGTCCAGACGCGCAAGGGGCGCGGCGACTCGAAGATGAGGCTGGTGATTTCGACGGGCGGGTAGGGGCGGTAGCTGCGCTTGCTGGCGGGTTCGGGGAAGCCGTCGGCGCGGGCAGCCGATGCGGACGCGAATAGCGTGGCGCCGACGAGGGCGACGATGCATGACACGATGTGCGGCGGGTTGCGGAAGCGCATGGGGGTCCTTTCTGGTGGATGCACGTTGGCGACGCCGGGCCGGGTGTTCGGGCGTCCGTATGACCGCGCGGACGCCGGAACGGTGGTCGGGCGCATGTTAGCGGCGAAACGGGCCGGGTAGGAGGCTGGCGTAGGGGGGAGGGCGCGAGCGATGGTGGGCAGGTGAGCGGGTGAGCAGGAGTGAGTTGAGAGTTGAGAGTTGAGAGGTGAGAGGAGAGAGGTACCGAGGGGCGCATGACGAATGACGAATGACGAAGGGGTGGGGAAACATCGGTGAGCTGATGAGGAGGCGAGAAAGGGTGTGCCAAAGCCGAATTCGTGTGTGGCTTTGCGCGGGGTGACCCTGGATTCTGGGGCGTGGCGCGGGGTGGGCTGCGTTTTTGATCGCGCCCGGCGTTGAAGTGGTGCTGTGATTCGGGTTTGGGGCGCGAATTTTTTGTTTGCAAGAGCAGGCGGGAGTTGAGAGGTGAGAGGCGAGGAAGGGCCAAGGTGAGCGCGTGGGGCTGGGTTAGGGTTTGTCATCATTGATGCTCCTGGTCGTCTTGGCGCATGGAGGCCGGCTGTGGTGTGGGGCGGTACACCGCGGCTGGACTGTGCGCTTCTGTCATCGATAACATGGCGGGTGAACGGTAAATTTTCTGGGATTGGGATATTGATCGAGGCTTGATGTTCGGAAGGGTTGATGATGAAGGCAGGCGGAGAGTTCGCATCGCTTGCGGCGCTGGGTGACCGTGTCGGGCGTGCTTCGGAGCAGCACATTGACCGGGCGTTTCGGGCGATTATGCGCGGGCCGCAGATGGCGGCGGAGCGCGGGTTTGTGCGGCTGATGACGGGAGCGGCGCATCCGTTTGGGAATCTTGCGGTGATTTCGGATCCAGCCGATGCCGCGGGTGCGGAGGCGGCGATTGCGCCGGTGGTGGCTTGCGGGGGAGCGGGTGTGCTGTTTCTGGCGGGCGCGGCGTCGCCCGCGGTGATTGAACTGCTGGAGCATCATGGCTTTGAGGCGCATGCGGCGATGCCGGCGATGGCGGTGGAACTGGATGCGCTGGCGCACACGAGTCTGCCGGCTGGGTATTCGCTGACGCGCGTGGGGTGCGGCGCCGAAGGCGACGAGTGGGGGGAGGTTTTTGCGGCTGGCTTTGAGATTCCGCACGAGGTGGGGGTCGCGTTTTCGCCGAACGCGGTGGGGGCGACGACGGCGGCTGACGCGGCGATTCAGTATTTCGCGGTGCGGAAGGGCGGTCGGATGGTGGGCACGTC